>Ga0265293_10000380_pt1 | contig 107236 bp, 101 predicted proteins | sample Munlanlewell138R_FD_192505 | JGI IMG/M metagenome (GOLD analysis project Ga0265293, IMG submission 192505) | Leachate microbial communities from a municipal landfill in Southern Ontario, Canada - Leachate well 138R | ecosystem: Engineered > Solid waste > Landfill > Unclassified | place... | reverse complement strand
AGTGGTAGAAAATCAGATATGAAATCTAAGAATCAAAATGACTTCAGAAGGTTTATATCATCTACAAATGTTACAAAAGATGGTGAAATTGCAGAGGATACAATTTATGGAATAGATATGGAAGTAGTTGAAAAGGAAGAAATGTATGATGGTTTCTATGCAGTATGTACAAATTTAGAAGATGATGCACAAACAATTACAAGGATAAATCATAGAAGATGGGAAATTGAAGAATGTTTTAGAATAATGAAATCAGACTTCAAGGCAAGACCAGTATATTTAAGCAAAGATGATAGAATCCAGGCACACTTCACAACATGTTTCCTGGCATTGGTATTGTATAGATATCTAGAAAAATATCTAGATGAAAAGTTTACAACACAAGAAATCCTAAATGGATTAAAAGACATGAATTTCTATTCAATACCAAAAGAAGGATATGTACCAACCTATACAAGAACAGATTTTACAGATGCCTTGCATGAAGTATTCGGATTCAGGACAGACTATGAGATAGTCAGTACAAAAATGATGAAAAATTATTTTAAAGAAACAAAAAAGAAGAAAATATTACGCAAAACTTAAGAGAAACATAAAACCCTGAAACGCACTATTTGCAATGTGTTTCAGGGTTTTATTTTGTTTCAACTGTCAAACTTGGGATAATAATTGTAAGGGCTAGGGTTGAACCTTTTCTATTTCTAAGTTTCATTTTTCTCATCCTCACTTTAATAGTAAACCTTTCTTTCCTTGAATATATACCCATTTATATCTTATGTCAAAATTTTATTTCGGTTTTATACACAAAAAGCACTAGGGTTATAAACCTAGTACTTTTTCCTCGATGTATTGGTTAAAATCTACTCCTGCTATGGTCATTTTACCAGGCTCTTCAAAACTTGCTATTATTCTAAAGAAGTTAATATAAAGCTTGTTTTCATCTACCTTAAATTCCTCGATAGTTCCTGGGACGAAAATCACTTCTATATCTTCAGTTAATCTATCCTTCAAATGATCTAAGTTCATTGTCTTTATAGGAACTATCATAGCTTTCATAGTACTTCTATCATCAATCATCCACATATTCTGACTCCAGAATTTTCTCTCTCTTTTTGATGAAGTATTTAAAAGCTCCCTATTTGTAATGGCTGATAAGACAGTTATTACTGATTTTTCATCGAATTTACTGTCATAGAGGGCCTTCATGTCCTTATGAAATGCTATTTCATTAATATAAACATCTGATATTTTCTCTCTTTGTACTACAGAGTCCCAGAAGAAAATCATCATTTCAATAGTTTCAAGTTTTACAGTAATATTTACCATAGAAGTCCTCCTATTTTTTCAAGTTAATACCTTTATCAGATATGTCAATAATTCCTTCTTTGTAAAGCTTTCCAACTGCTCTTTTAAATCCAGCCTTACTCATTTGTAATTCTTTCTTTATTTCATTTGGATGGCTTTTATCATTTAATGCTATAGATCCGCCCTTCTCTTTTAGCTTAGTAAGGATAATCCTAGAGTCCTCTTCCATTTGAACATATCCTCTTTCCCTTAAGCTTAGATCTAATTTCCCATCTTCATGAACCTTATTTATCCTTACTTCTATTTCATCTCCCATTTCATATACTCCGAACATATTCTTCTTTTGAATAAGTCCATCGTACTTGTTGTCCACAGCTACGAAAACTCCAATGTCCCTATTAATACTATAAATAGTTCCAACAGCCTTGTCATTTTCCTTATATGGTGAATCAGTACTTAAATATTCTTTAACCTTCATAGTAGCTGCAATCCTATTACTCTTATCCAAATAAAGCGCAACTAAATAGCTCTTAAATTTATCCACCGAACCAACTGTTTCACTAAAAGGTAGAAACAGATCCTTCTCTAAGCCCCAATCCATGAAGTACCCGATTTTTGATGATGAGATAACAGTAAGCTTTTTAATCTCTCCAACTTGAGCAAGTGGTTCTTTTACAGTTGCTATTATCCTATCCTTAGAATCCCTATAAATCATTACAGAAATACTATCTCCTTCTTTTGCTCCTTCTGGAACTTGAGATTTAGGAAGTAATATGTCATCTTCTTTTCCATTTTCCTCATTTAAATATACTCCTATTGATGTAAATCTCTGTATTGTCAATTCTTGAATTTTTCCCAATTTAATCATAATACACCTCTTCTTTTTATTATTATTATCATACCATAAAGTAGTAAATTATCAAACATTTGTTAAAAGAAAAACAGTGGATTCCCACTGTTTTTATCTTATATCTGTTCTTCTAGTTTTATCAGTTCGTTTAGAGCTTCTTCAGGTAATTTATCTCTTCCACCTTTAAAAGAATCCATGTGTTTAATAAATTCCTTTCTGTAAGCAATTGAATTTAACCACATATCCTTATAATCTTCGTTAAACTCAGGAGTAAAACCATCAACATCAATTGTCTCTAAGTCTGAAAAGTTTCCTAATTTCTTAAACCTAGCTTCACCTGTTGCAATATCTTCAAGTATCTTCAATGTGACTTCTTTTGGAATCTTCTTGTCCATAAAGTGACCAGTATTAAATATATAGCAGTCTACATCTCTATCTTCAAATAGTGCCTTGAACTTGTCATAATCATTCTTTAAAGGATAAGTTCTAAATGGATTAGCATATGGTTCTATAACCAATGCATTCATATCTACATTCTTAGCTAACTTCTCTGCTGTGGATCTCTTTGTTGCAAGAGTAGCCCCCATAACAGATGCAAGAACTGAATTATTTATCTTTAAAACTGGAGGAAGTGTAGCATCCTTCATCAACCAGGCAATTGCATCAACAGGTTCATCTATCTTATTAATTCTGTTTTCTGCCCATAACTTAGACTTAACTGCTCTTCCATTACCATTTCTAATATCTTCAGTTACAATTACCTTTCGTCCCTCATCATCCAGGGTTACTCCACAGTTTTGTACTGTTAGAAGGTACTTATTTGCAGGATGAGCTGTTGGATAATCTTGAGTTTTATCATAGTATGAAGGTTCAAGAGCGATAGAATAACCTTCCTTAGTTGAAATTATGTAAGCATCATCATGTAGTATTGTTATATCATATTTCCCTTCATGCTTTTCATGAGTTATTGTTGACTTTCCTGATCCAGAAAGCCCAAAAACACCAATAGCATATTTTCTACCATCTTGGAAGTTATATCTTTTCATTCCACCATGACAAGATGCAAATCCATTTCGATTTGCTAGTCCCCAGGCTAAGGTTAATGTTCCCTTTTTGTGTTCCCCAAAATATCTCATTCCTAATAATAGAGCAGTATTGTGCTCTGGATTGAATAATGCCAATCCATCTGGATGAGAAGGCGGAACATAATCAGGATCTGAAAATACATAAAGATCCCCTTCTGGATACTCTTTTGAATCCTTATACATTCTCATATACTCTTGTGTTAAGTATTGGAAATTTAATAACCAGGAGTACATTATATTTTCATGAGTTTCAGGTATTAATAGATGTGCTCTTACCATAAAATCAGGATGGAGTCCAATAACTACCTGTGCATGGTAAAGTTTCTTATATCTTGATCTATATACTGCCTCTCTGGCAACTGTAGCCATCTCTGCCTCATTTACATTTTGCTCGCCTATAATAACTCTGGCACCAGCAAATCTTCCTGTTACTGCTCCATCATTAAATAGTAGAATTTTTGAATCAGTTGATAATCCAAGCTCCTCTGGTCTGTATACAGGCATGTCAGTTATTATTGTTCCTGGTGAATCCTTGGCTAGCTTATAGGCTTCACTAATAGAGTTTACCCTAACGACGTTATTTCCATAAAAAGCAGTTTCAATAGTTGTTCTCAAACAGTCAATTAAAGGATTGTTTTTTGTTAAATCCTCTGGCTTATAATTAGTTATTGTAGACATGTCTTCCCTCCAATATTTTCCTTATAACACTGACTATTATAACATAACTGGAAATTAGTTCAAGGCTATATTACACTATTTCCCATAAATGTTACATACTATTTAACAAATAGTCCATCCTATATATTTTGGATGGACTATAGAAGCTAAATTATTAAAATTTTAGTTTTTTTAGTTGATCAGCAAGTGAATTATTTAAAACTTCATCTGACTTTTCTTGTTTTTTTAGATAGGTTTGAACTTCCTTCTTGCCAAGTTTATTCTTTTCTTCTTTTTTCCTAGCTTCAAATGTAGATAACTTTTCTCTATATCCACAAGAACATGAGAAAATTCTACCTTCTCCTTCACCTGTCAATTCCATTTTTTTCTTGCAGTTTGGACATCTGGCATTGGTCAGTGTAGAGATGCTCTTTCTATATCCGCATTCCCTATCCTGACAAATATAGGACTTACCTCTTTTAGACTTAACTTCCAACATAAATTTTCCACAATCAGGGCACTTGGTCTTTGTTAGGTTGTCATGTTTAAAAGTGGCATCACTTTTTCTAATTTCATCAACCACTGACTTTGTATAAGCTTTAATATCCCTTAAAAACTCATCCTTCTTAACTCTTCCATTTTCAATTTCTTTCAGTTTCTTTTCCCACGTGGCGGTTAGTTCAGGTGATTTTAGGTCAATTGGAGCTAGTTCAAGTAGCTGCTTCCCTTTCCCAGTAATCATAACTTCCTTGCCTCTTTGCTCAATTAAGAAACTCTTATAAAGCTTGTCAATTATATCAGCTCTAGTTGCTACTGTACCAATTCCACCAGTTTCAGATATTATTTCTTTTAACTCCCTTGAAGCATCTCCCATAAACTTAACAGGATTTTCCATTGCTTGTAAAAGAGTACCCTCGTTAAACCTTCCAGGTGGACTGGTTTTTCCTTCAGTTTCATAAATCCCTTTTAGTTTTAAAGTATCTCCTATCTTAATATTTGGTAATATGGGATGCTTCTCATCATTTGAATCACCAAACACTGTTTTAAATCCAAAATTCTTTAAAATTCTACCTTTGGTTATAAAGATATTCTTGTTAATTTCTATCTTTATTGTAGTCTCTTCATATTCATAGGGAGGATAAAACATGCTAAGGAAGTTTCTTGCAACAAGATCAAATACTTTTCTCTCTTTATCACTAAGTTCATCTAATCTTAATGGCTCTTCCGTTGGTATTATAGCATGATGATCACTTACTTTTGTATTATCAACGAAGTTTTTATTCCCTTTTATTTCTGCCTTTATAAGGGGCTGAACTAAGTCTCTATAACTTCCAGTATTTATAGCTTTTAATCTATCCTTTATAGTATCCACCATGTCACTTGTTATATATCTGGAGTCAGTTCTAGGGTATGTCAACACCTTATGCTGTTCATATAGTTTTTGCATGATGGATAAAGTCTCTTTAGGTGAATACCCAAATTTTTGATTTGCATCCTTTTGTAGTGTAGTCAGATCATATAGTTCTTTTGGATATTCCTTTTTATTCTTTCTATCAACTGATACTACCTTAGCTTCTAGTCCTGTAATACTATTTTTGACGGAATCTCTTACTTCCTTATGGAATGTTTTTGTATCATTTGATTTTGAATCTATCCACACACTTGAAAACCCTTCAAAATCCGCTTTCAAACCAAAGAAAGGTTTAGGAACAAAACTCCTTATTTCATCCTCTCTTTGCTGGATTATAGCTAATGTTGGCGTCTGTACCCTTCCTAAGGAGAGAGGAGTGTTATGCTTTAAAGTTAAAGCCCTAGTTGCATTGATTCCCACTAACCAATCTGCTTCAGCTCTTGCCTGGGCTGAATTATATAGATTAATGTACTTATTTCCATCTTGTAATCTTGAAAATCCATCCTTAATGGCTTTTTCTGTGACAGAAGATATCCACAGTCTTTTTAAGGGCTTTTTAGCTCTAGTTAGCTCAATTATCCACCTTGCCACCAATTCTCCTTCTCTTCCGGCATCTGTGGCAATTATTATCTCAGAAACATCCTTTCTTTCCATTAATTCCTTAACAGTGTAGAACTGTTTCTTGCTGTTCTTTATAATTGAAAGTTTAGTTTTCTCAGGAATCATAGGTAGGTCGTCCATATTCCATGTTCCATACTTTTTATTGTATTCTTCAGGATCTGCCAAAGTAACAAGATGACCTAAAGCCCAAGTCACAATATAATTGGTGCCTTCCATATATCCATTTCTGTTTTGATTTGCACCTATAGCCTTACTAATATCCTTAGCAACTGATGGCTTTTCAGCTAAAACTAATTTTTTCATATAGGTTCCTTTCTTACTGGTTACTATTTTCAATCTCCTCTGCCTTCTGAGAAAGGTAAATCCAGCGCTCCATCTTCTCTTCAAGAGCTAATTCTAATTCTTTTCTATCTGCCATTAGTTTCTCTAACTTTGTGTATTCAGTTGAATGAAGTGACATTCTCTTATTCACTTCCTCAATTTTTGATTCCAAGATGAGGATATCTGTTTCAATATTCTCCCACTCTCGAACTTCATTAAATGAAAACTTAAGTTTCTTTGGTTTTTCTCTTTCTTTCTTTATAGGTTCCTTCTTTTCTTCTACTACTTCTTCATTTTTGAAATTATCCTTAAAGTATTGATAATTTCCACTAAACTCCCTTACTTCACCATTACCCAATGCATAGATCTTATTAACTAGTTTATCTAGTAAATATCTATCATGAGATACTATTATAACCGGACCTGGAAACTCTTCAATGTAATCTTCTAGAACTTGTAGTGTATCAATATCTAGATCATTAGTAGGTTCGTCAAGAAATAATACATTAGGAGACTCCATAAGAATCCTAAGTAGGTATAATCTCCTCTTTTCTCCACCAGATAATTTATTAAGAGGAGTATATTGTTCTGATTTGGGAAATAGAAATCTTTCCATCATGGAAGAAGCTGATATCTTTTCATCAGAATCTGTTTCAATAAACTCTCCTCCCTCTCTGATATAGTCAATTGCCCTTTGATCGCTATCTAGAAAAGGTGTCTCTTGCTTTAAGTATCCAATCTTTACTGTTTCTCCAATGCTAAGGGATCCACTTGTAGGATTCAAGTCCCCACTTAATAGCTTAAGAAAGGTGGTCTTACCACTTCCGTTATCACCAAGGATTCCTATTCTATCATCTCTAGTTACAGCATAAGAGAAATTCTTTATGAGCACTTTATCCCCGAACATGAATGAAATATTCTCTGCTTCAATTATTTTCTTTCCCAGTCTAGTGCTACCAACGGTTATGTCCATCTCTTCAGTTCTAATTGAAACATTAGCTTCTTCTAACTTCTCAAATCTTTGTATTCTTGCCTTCTGTTTTGTACTTCTTGCCTTAGCACCCTGTCTCATCCAATCTAGTTCTTTTCTATACAAGCTTTTTAATTTGTTCTCCTCAGCTTGAAGTAGTTCTTCTCTTTCTAATTTCTTCTCCATAAAATAGCTGTAATTTCCCCTATAGGTATATAGGGTCCCCCCATCCAGCTGAAATATAAGGTTTGATACCCTATCTAGAAAATATCTGTCATGAGTTACCATTACCAGTGCACCTTTTCTAGAAGCCAAAACCTCTTCTAACCATTCAATGGTATTGTTATCCAAATGGTTTGTAGGCTCATCAAGGATTAAGATATCTGTAGGTTGAATTAAAGCAGAAGCAAGAGCTATACGTTTTTTTTGCCCTCCAGACAAATTCTTTATCTTCTCATCATAATTAAAAATATTAAGTTTAGTTAATATACTTTTAGCATCAGCTTCTAAGGACCATCCGTCAATTTGATCCATTTTTGATGATATTTTTATAATCTCTTTATCATCTATATCTTTTGAATTGATTATTCTTTCATAATCTCTTAAAACCTTTAGTTTCTCTCCATGACCTTTAAACAACTGGTCTAGGACAGTAGACTCAAGGTCAAAATCAGGACTCTGGGGAAGGTATCCTATGGTTAAATCGTTCCCTTTGATCAACCTTCCAGAATCTAGTTCCTCCACGCCAGCAAGTACCTTAAGTAGGGTGGTTTTACCAGTTCCATTAATTCCTATTAATCCAATCTTATCTCCTTCATTGATCCCGAATGTAATATTATGAACCAATTTCTTTTCAACATAAGATTTAGAAATATTTTCTGCTGTTAATAATACCATTTTATAAACTCCTTCTATCTTGATGAATGGATAATTTTTTGACTCCATCCATCTTTTCTAAATACGAAATATCCATATATAACTACAATAAGATTACTAAAACTCATAGAAAACCAAATTCCAGATGGTCCAATGTCAGTAAAATACTTAAATAATAATATCATTGGTATTCTTACAAGCCAGAGTCTGCCAATTTCCATTGCCATGGAGTATTTTGTATGACCAGATCCTTGAAAGATACCTTGAAATACACTGAACATACCCATTAATGGCATGGAGAAAGCTATAAACGCCATATAGTTTATCCCCTGGAGTATAACTTCTGGATCATCCTTTGATTGGATAAAAAAGTTAACCACAGGTTTGTTGAATATGAGCATTAAAGTACAGCCGATTATTCCCATACTTAGGGTTAAAGTACTTGCCTTTTTAAATGATTCTCTTACTCTATCATACTGATTTGCCCCAATATTTTGACCAACAACTGCAGTAAGTGCAGCACCAATACCCATGGCTGGTTGCATTATTAAGGATGTTACTCGATTAACCATACCAAAAGCTGCCATGGTTGCCGTGCCATAGGATACAATGAATCCATTGAGTATTACAAATCCAAATGCAGCGCCAGACTGGCCAATTGTAGCTGGAAGTCCAATCTTAACTATTTTTTGGATTATCTCTTTGTCAAACTTGAAATTCTTAAAATCAGGTCTAATTACATTATCTTTTCTCAGTATTAACTTTAGTCCATAAATTGCAAGTAAGGCTCTTGAAACAAAGGTTGCCCAGGCTGCACCCGCTATACCCCAGTTGAAGGTAAATATGAATATTGGATCTAATACTATATTTATAATTGCTGAAATTCCACTTAGCAATGTTGGGGTTACAGTATCACCCAAGGCATTTTTCATAGAATTTATATTAAAGAATAAAAATATGAAGGGTAATTCTAAAAATGTTATTCTTAGGTATATATTACCATAATGTAGAATGTCTCCAGTCCCTCCCATTGCTCTAATAATCAAGGGACTAAATATGAACCCAACAATAGAGAATATAATTGATAGCATGAGAGAAATAACTATCAACTGAGCAGAGTATTTCTTAGCCTCCTCTTCTTCTTCACCTCCAACAAGCTGTGAAAGGATAGATGTTCCTGCAACGCTCATCCCTATACCTAGGGCAATGAAAAGAAAATTCACAGGGAATACAAAAGATGTAGCTGCAAAGTGGACAGATGATAATTTACTTACCCAAATGCCATCTACAAGATTGTACATGGTTTGTATAATGCTATTTATCATTATTGGCACGGATAAGGTTATCAATACCTTGTATATATTTCCATTAAGAATAAGATCTTTCTTGTTTCCTTTCAAAGGATGTCCTCCTAAAACATATTTCGTGTACCTAAGCTATTATATCAATAAGTTGTATAAATTAGAAGAGAAAAAACAGCCTGATAAGATCAAGCTGTTTAAGACTACTTATTTAACACTGATACTCTTACTCGCTTTACTATCATAAAAGCAAGTAATAGTATTCCTACATAACCATTTATAACATAAATTATATTTACCAGAGTATCAAATGGTACTCTCAAACCTATAAATACTCCACTAGCTGCAAGAACTACTGTAAGGATTCTAAACTTATTAGTTTTTTCATCAGCAAATCTAGCTACAACCTGCCATAGTAATGGAACTGAGGTTGTGTATATACCAGCAACTACTATAAATGAGAATATTATTGCAAGTAGTGGAGATATATTCTCAGCAAGTATTAGAGATGGTACCATGGTTCCTGCCAATTGACCTATGTTTGCCATAATACCTAAAGTAATTATTACAAGACCAAGGCTAAAACCTAAAGCTCCAAAGCTTGAACCCATAAGTGCTTCTCTCTTACTAATTGACGTTTTACCCATAGCTGCCATAAATGCCGCTAGCCATAGCATACAAAATCCAACATATGATCCAGCTGCATAAAACCAGTTAGTCGACGCCCTTTTCATTGTTAATTCTGGAATAATATCGTTTGCAGTAGCTATTCCAGAAGGATTTTTAAGTATAGCAGATATTCCTAAAAAAATTGTAAGAACAACTATTGCAGGACCTATTTTCCCTATTATGTCAACTATTTTACCCAATCCAAATATTACAGTGGAAACTGCTAGAATACCAATCATTATCCCCCCAAAAGCAACTGGTAGTCCATACTGCTGATTAATGGTTGCCCCTGCTCCACCTATCATTACAATAAAAGACATGTATATAAATGCAATTGAGAAGTAGTCATAAAATGTTCCAACAATATTACCACAGTAATACCTATAAATCTCATTTCCCTTCTCAAACTTCATTTGTTGACCTGTGAGGATAAAGTCTGCACCTACATATAAGAACAATAGAAATACAACAATTACTCCTAGTATTCCACTTAAGCCATAACCACTAAAGTACTGAAGTACTTCTTGTCCAGTAGCAAAACCAGAGCCTATTAGAAAAGCTATAAACGCTCCAGCATAAGATATCACTTTACTCCACCTAACTTCTTTTCCCATACCTATGCTCCTATCTTTTTATTTTTCCGGGAGATTGCTCTCCCGGATATAATTAGAAGTACTCTACGCCTGAGACTTCAGTTGTTAATGCAGTTAGTGCTCTTTTAACTAGTTTTTCTCTTAAGTCTAATTCTACATTTTCAGATAGTGTTGGATTTCCAACTGGATATGGAATAGCAATGGTTGGAACTATTCTGTTTGCTCCTACCGATTCAGAAATAGTGGTTATTGTTGACATGTGTACTATAGGAATGCCATATCTTTCAATTTCTTTAACCATCGTTGCACCGCAACGAGTACAGGTGCCTCAGGTTGAAGTTAAAATAGCTCCATCTACTCCAGCATCCATAAGCTCTTTACCTATCTCAACTCCAAATGTAATTGAATTCCCAACTGAAGTTCCCGTTCCAGTTGTTGTGTAAAAATACTCAAAGATTTCTCCAATCTCTCCCTCTTTTTCATACTTCTTTAAAATATCAAGAGGAGCAACTCTATCTGGAAACTCATTTGCATAAACAGGATCATAGCCACCATGGATAGTATAGTATCCACCCTTTAAACTCTCTATATCTTTAATATTGTACTTACCCCATTTTTGCGCACTAGCTGATTGAATTCTATCTGGATTTCCTGATGGAACTATTCCACCACTGGTTATTAAAGCAATTTTTGCCTTTTTTATATCCTTAATTGCTGCTGCAGGTTCTACTTTGTCAAATACAGGCATTGGTAGTTCTGTTTCAAAATCTTCACCTTTAAGTCTAGCAACTAACATCTTAACTGCTCTTTCCGATCCTCTTTCATTGGAGAATACAGTAAGTCTTTTTCCTTGTGGGAAATATCCTTCCTCTTTAGGCATTCCAAGTTCTTCTTTTTTTAGTATCTTCTTAGTAATCTTTGCCATTACTGGAAGAGCATTTCTCATTCCCGCTGCTGAATCACTAACTTCAACCACAATAGCCTTTGCCTTACAGTGATCTACTGCAGGGTTTTCCTTATACATCCCCGTTACTACAGGTATTCCCAGCTCATCAAATACGTGAGTAGCAACACCAGCACAAGCCATTCCATATCTTCCAGCATTAAAAGCAGGACCGGCTACTACTATATCTGGATTCACTTCACTAACTGCATCTATTATGAATTTAAGTGCTTCTTCTTCATGTTCATTAAAGTAGTTATCACCGCAAATTAAAGTTGCTACTACTTCAGCTTCTCCTCCAAGTAGTTGTTCAAAACCCATTGCAGGTCCAATCTTTTCATTCTTAAGTATTGGCGCAATATCTGCTTTTTCTTCTCCACCTATTTGCCCAAAGAATTGATTTACATAATACAATACTTTATAAGTCATATTATTCCCTCCTCTTAATAAAGTTTTACAGTTAAGTTATGGTAACCTATTTCTGATGTTGATCCGATAACTGCATTAAGTTCACACTTCATGCTACCATCATCGTTTAAGCATCCTTCCCATCCACCAGCTAATGTTGCTATGGCTTCTGGATTGCCTAATACCTTGTCAGCTGGAGGTAAATTTACTACATGACTTACATTACCTGCTGAAACAACAGCTACAGCTTCTTTAGTAGTATCAGCTAAAGGTTGACTCATACCATCCCATCCTGAGCACTCATCTGTTATTAAAACTGTCTTTATCCCTGAATCTTCAAGTCTCTTACAAATCATAAGTAAATCTGAATCTGGGTTTCCATATCCTTCTTCAGATATGATTACTCCATCTGCTCCCAAGGTCTTACATAATTTAGCAGTATAATCGCAAGTTCTAAACTTTCCCTCTAAAGTAGTTAACTCTGGAGTTAATATTACTCCCATAAAGTTTATGTCTTTTCCATGTCTATTGTACAAATCAATAATTGAAGAGTTGTTTTGATGTTGATAAGTTGTTATCTTATCACAAGCTGCAACACAGTTACCACTGATTACTGCACCATCAAGTTCTTCGTTTGGATGAATTAAAGTCGGAAGAATCTTTTGACTGTTAACACCATATATATATCCATCATGTAGTAATCCTTGAGAAATTAGCATCTCAACATATAGTACCTTAGGAAGATCTGGATATTTATTTGTCTCTTCAAAGATATTACCCATTTCATATACTTCCACTTCATCACTGGTTAAGTCTCTAGCCACTTCTCCTACTATCTCAGCAGCCCTTAAACCAGCAATTCTTACTGTAGTTTCATGATCATGTGGTTGTAGTCCATCAGCAACACTTATATCAACAACTATATTATATGTAGTAGAAAATGGTGTCCACTTTGCTCCTTCTCCCCACATGTCAATAACACCTTCTTGGAATCCAACTATGTCACCTATAGTTACTATAGCTGCTCCACTTAAAACATTTACAAGGCCTGATCCCAATTGCTCCATCTTTGTTGTTACTCCTGGGAAACCATTCCCAGTTCCTTCCACTTTAACTCTTGGCTCAATTACATCCTTTACAGGGATAATTCTAGTTTTGTCACCTGGTTTTGCAATGTCAACTCTTACATCCTTAACGTTTACGTCATCTTTAAGTCCATCGATAATTACCTGTGGGTCAATTGTCAAAAGACCATTTTCAAACTTCATTTCATTGCCTAATGCTAAATCAGTTACTTTGATTTTTCTTAATTCTAATTTCAAAATCTACACCTCCTGGATTAATTTATAGCCCTTAAACTTACATGTTCCTTTAATGCTTCTTGTAGCAATTCTTTATCTATCATTGCATAATCATTCTTATGCTGATAATCGGTTTTTCTATTGAAGGTATTTTTTCTGTAGTCTTCTATGCTATTTTCAGCAATACTGGCAAAAAACTCATTGAATTCCTTCTTTTCACTACTTACTAATATTGACTTATAAGGTGAAAACATCATTCTGATACTAGCCCCCAAGGGATGTGTAATAAGTTCATGTCCCTGATGCACCATATCTCTTACCTTAATTAGCAGCTCTTCTAGGGTACCTTGAAAATATATAGTATCCTGGAAGTTTTCCTTGACCAAGGGATTATTACTTATTATTAGATAATCCTTATTCATGGCAACACTCCTTATCTCTTGATATTTAATTTGTTTATTTTTTATCAAGTTGTATTTAATTATTATTCTATATGTTTTTCAATTGTTTTTCAATAGTATTTTGAAAATAAATAAAAAAATACCACTTAAGATTTTATTATCTTAAGTGGTTCACTTTACAACATTTCACTTTTAATCTTGGATATAAATTCATCTATATGCTCTCTTGTATATTTTTCCGCTTTTTCAACATCCTTATCCTTGATTGCTTGGAGTACCTTTCCAAGAGTGTCTGAGAATAGGTTAATATCGTCAAAATATCTTTCACAATAATGCCATAATCTTTCAGTATGATAATGAAGATTTTTCAGGATATCTTGGAGCCATGGATTTTCGCAACTTGAAAATATAATTTCATGAAATTCTTCGTCATCTGTTATAGCTTCTTGGTATTGTGTTTCTATATTATATTTCTCTAATCTTTCAACTATTTCTTCTAATCTTTGAAGTTTTTCTGGGGTAATTCTTTCCACTGCCAATCTTGTGGCAAAAGGATCTAACTCCCTAGTTACTTCAAATACAGACTTCATCATCCTAAAATCCATAGGGGCAACCTGTGCTCCAAACCTTGGTATAATGTTTAGTAGCTTATCACTACTTAACATTTGGAATACTCTTCTAATAGGTGTCCTACTGATACTAAATTCCTCTGCCAGATCCACCTCATTTAAGATCTCACCCGGTTGGTAATCAAGATGAATTATTCTATCTTTGATAATTTCATAAATTTCTTCTGTTTGCATTTTATTTTCTTCCATATTCTAATACTCCTATTATTTGTCTTCAAATAGTATTATAGTTGTATTTCAGTAAATGTGCAAACATATTATAGTACTTTTGCATTTCCCTTATATATTTGACCAGTACTTGAATCAACTGTAACTATATCTCCATCTTTGAAAATTCTGGTTGCATCTTCAACCCCTACTACAGTTGCCTTATTCAAGTTTAGTCCAACTATAGCTGCATGGGAAGTCAATCCTCCTTCTTCAGCGATTATTGCAGATGCTCTTTCCATAAATTTAACCATGTCCTTATGGGATGCCTTACATACTAAAATATCTCCATCTTCAAAAGTTGAAAGCAATTCATCCTCTGAGTTTCCAATTACAATTCTTCCCGTTCCGACCTTGTTGCCAATTCCCATACCTGTTGTTATTACTTTCCCTATAGTATGAACCTTGATCATATTAGTAGTTCCAGCTAGTCCTACAGGAATACCAGCAGTAATTACAACCAGGTCTCCTTCTTCCACATACCCTGCTTCCATAGTCGCCTGTATGGATAAATCTATTACTTCATCAGTAGAGTTACTCTCAGGTGCTAAAACAGGGTATACTCCCCATTCAAGAGCCATCTTCCTCATAACATTTCCCTTTGTTGTAGCTGCTATAATTGGTGCCTTTGGTCTAAATTTTGAAATCGCCTTTGAGGTATAACCTGAAGATGTAGCTGTTATTATTGCTTTTGCTCCTAAGTCTGCTGCAGTATTTACAGTGGCTTTTGAAATAGCATTGGTTGTGCTAATTTCATTTCCAATTGATTTATTCTTAAGCATTTCCTTGTAATCCAGAGAGTTTTCTATGTTAATTGCAATATTATACATAGTCCTTACAGCTTCAAGGGGATATTTACCTGCTGCAGTTTCACCAGATAACATTACTGCACTACTACCATCAATAATTGCATTGGCAACATCCGTTACTTCCGCTCTAGTAGGTCTTGGATTTCTTATCATTGAATCAAGCATCTGTGTTGCTGTAATTACCGGTTTTCCTGCGATATTACATTTCCTAATCAGGTCCTTTTGTATCAATGGAATTTCTTCAGTGGCTACTTCAACGCCAAGGTCACCTCTAGCAACCATGATTCCATCACTTACATGTATGATTTCTTCAATATTGTCCAATCCTTGCTGGTTTTCTATCTTAGAAATTATATCAATATTTAAACCGCCATTATTTTCTAAGACTCTTCTTATATCATTTACATCTGCAGCTTTTCTTACAAATGATGCTGCAATAAAGTCGACGTCATTTTTTATTCCAAAAATTATATCTGATATATCTTTTTCTGTTATTGCTGGAAGATTAATATTAACATTGGGAACATTTACCCCTTTGTGATTCTTTAAGGTACCTTCGTTTAAAGCTTCCATTAATATTTCAGTACCAGTTATTTCTTTTACTCTAAATTCTATTAAACCATCATCAATTAAGATAATACCTCCAACGGATACATCATTTGGCATATCTTTATATGAAACTCCTATAATGGTTTCATCTCCTAATATATCCCTGGTTGTAAGAGTGAACTCCTGGCCTTGTTTAATCTCCACAATGCCCTCTTTAAAGTCTCCAAGTCTAATTTCAGGTCCCTTTGTATCCAGCATAATTGCAACTGGAATACCTAACTCTTCTCTGACTTTTTTTATTGTGTCTATTCTCTTTTGGTGCTCTGCATGATCACCATGGGAAAAGTTTAAGCGACATACATTTACACCTTGTTTGATTAATTTCTTAAGCATTTCTTCAGACTCAGATGCAGGTCCGATAGTTGCTACTATTTTTGTTTTCTTTAACATTTATAATCCTCCTAAATTGATAAAACTTCCGTTATATCGAATAATTCTTTTTGAAATACCTTTTTTTGTTTTAATGCTTCATTAATGTCCACATCAATGATTTCATTACATTTAAAGCCCAAAACCCTATTGGATTTATTGTCTAGTAATAGTTCAACTGCCCTTTTACCCATTCTGCTGGCCATTATTCTATCAAAGGAAGTTGGTGTCCCCCCACGTTGAATGTGCCCAAGTACTGTTACCCTGGTCTCAATTCCTGAAACCTTCTCAATCTTCTCTGCCAATTCAAATGAATTTCCAACACCTTCGGCTAAGATGATAACATGATGTAACTTCCCTCTATTACGCCCATTTATTACCTTTTGCATAATAATTTCAGGATCATATTCTATTTCAGGGATAATAACACTTTCTGCTCCCCCTGCTAGTCCAGCAAACAAGGCAATATCTCCACAATGTCTTCCCATTACCTCAATTATATTTGCTCTACCATGGGAAGATGATGTATCTCTAATCTTACCTATAGCATCCACAACTGTTTCCACTGCAGTCATAAATCCTATTGTATAATCAGTATAGGCTAGGTCATTATCTATGGTGCAGGGTATCCCAATGGTTGGAATTCCAGCATTGCTTAAGGCTTGAGCCCCTTTAAATGTACCATCTCCTCCCAGTACAACTAAACCATCCATATTGTATACATCAATCACATTTAGGGCCTTTTTAAAGCCCTCCTCAGTCATGAAATCTTCTGATCTTGCTGATTGAAGTACAGTTCCACCTCTATGGATTATATCAGCTACTGATGAAACTTCCATATCATCTAAATTTCCATTTATAAGACCTTCATAGCCTAATCTAATTCCTAGAATTCTCACCTTATTATATATACCTGTTCTCACAACTGCTCTAATTGCAGCGTTCATTCCAGGTGCATCGCCACCACTGGTTAAAACTCCAATTGTTTTCATCTAATCATCTCCTTAAGGCTAATTTGCAAGCTTAACACAATCTTGTCCAATTAAGCTCTGAAGTTCTTCAATTACTGCTTTGTTGTCTTGCTGAATCCATAAGCTCCTATCAGCAGCAACTGTTTTCTTACTATCTTCAAAGTATACATAAACTGGTGTTTCTCCAGGATACTTACTTAGTATAGACTTAATCTCTGGTAGGAATTCTGTTGAATTGTCCTTGGACAACTTTAAGTATACCCTATTAAAGTTCAATTTATTTATAGTTCTGATATTTTCCGTAATTATTTTTGGATCCTCAACTTCAGAGATAGCAAGTCTACCTTCAACAACAACTATATTGTCCTCTTCAATAATCCTATGGTTTCTCTCATAGGTTGCAGGAAAGACTATACATTCAATAGAACCATAAAGATCTTCTAAGGTAATAAAAGCCATAATGGAATTATTTCTTGTCACTTTATTCTTTTTCTCAGTTATTATTCCAGCAATAGTTACCTTTTGTCCATCTTTAACCAGTGTAGCATCTATAGTTTCATCAACACCCTCAGTTATTAAATCAGCTGTAGAAAAATTTGATACAAGATTAATCTCTTTTTCATAAGGCATCAAGGGATGCCCTGAGACATATATACCCAATATCTCCTTTTCCATTTGCAGCAAAGTATTTTGCGGGAATTCCTTTAGGTCTGGAAGTCTGTCCTCATATTTTACTTCTGTTGTTTCAAATAGTGAAAATTGTCCTTCAATATTTCTTTTTCTATCTGAATGTATACCATCTATGGTCTTCTCGAACACAGATAGTAGCTGAGCTCTATTTCCAGGTAGTGAATCCATAGCACCTGCTTTAATTAAACTCTCCACTGCCCTCTTATTCATTACTGAACTATCAACCTTTTCAATCCTCTCTATTACCTCAGTTAAGCTTAGGAAAGGACCTTTTCTTCTTGCTTTGACAACTGCGCTTATGAAATTATGCCCTACATTTTTTACAGCAGATAGTCCATATCTAATCTTGCCATTATCAACAGTGAACTTACCCAAGGATGAATTTACATCTGGTGGTAGCACTGTTATACCAAGTCTTTTACATTCCTGAATATAGAGTGATACTTGAGAGGTATTACCCATTATTGACGAAATTAATGCTGCCATAAATTCCACTGGATAATACACCTTTAACCATGCTGTTCTATAAGCTATAACTGCATATGCTGCTGAGTGGCTCTTATTGAAAGCATAATTTGCAAAATCAATCATTAAGTCAAATATTTTAGATGCGGTTCTTTCATCAACTCCATTTCTTATAGCCCCTGAAAGTATTACTTTACCATCATCATCAATTTGACCATAGATGAAATTCTTTCTCTCTTTTTCCATAACATCCATTTTTTTCTTACCCATGGCTCTTCTTACTAGGTCTGCTCTTCCAAAGGAATAGCCTCCCAACTTTCTAACTATCTCCATTACCTGCTCCTGATAGACAATGCAACCATAAGTAACATCCAATATTGGCTCGAGACTTGGGTGCAAGTATGATATTTGTAATGGATCATGCTTGCAAGTTACAAAAGTTGGTATCTGGTTCATAGGTCCCGGCCTGAATAGGGAATTTGCTGCTATTAAATCTTCAAAAACATTAGCTTTTAATTCCTTTAAAAAGGCTCTCATCCCCGGGCTTTCAAATTGAAAGATACCCAATGTCTCTGCTTTTGCAAACAGCTGCAATACCTTATCATCATCCATTTTTATCTTTGAAAAATCTATATCTAATTTGTGATTTTCTTTAATTAAATCAATAGCATCCCTTATAACGGTTAGGGTTCTAAGTCCTAAAAAATCCATCTTTAACAGCCCAAGTTCCTCTAACTCCAACATGGTAAACTGAGTTGTTATAGCTTCACCATTTCTGAGTAATGGTGCATATTTAGTAACAGGTTCTTTTGAAATTACAACACCAGCTGCATGAGTAGAAGTATGTCTTGGCAGTCCTTCCACAGCCTTAGCTAAGTCTATTAGATACCTAACATCTTCATTCTCTGCATATTCATCCCTTAGGGTCTTATTTATCTCCAATGCTCTTTCAATGGTTATACCAATCTCTGTGGGTATTTGTTTGGCAATGTAATCTACCTCACCATAGGGCATATTTATTGCTCGTCCCACATCTCTGATTGCACCTCTTGCCGCCATTGTACCGAATGTTGCAATCTGAGCCACCCGATCTGCACCATATTTCTGGATTACATAACGGATTACTTCTTCTCGTCTTTCATAACAAAAGTCAATATCTATATCAGGCATGGTTATTCTCTCTGGATTTAGAAATCTTTCAAACAACAATCCGTATTCCAAAGGGTCTATATCTATAATATTTAAGGCATAGGATACTATACTTCCTGCAGCTGAGCCTCTTCCTGGCCCAACCATTATATTATTATCTCTGGCAAACTTTATAAAGTCCCACACGATAAGAAAATAATCCGTATAACCCATCTGTATTATTACATCCATCTCATATTCATATCTTTGAAGTATTTCATCTGTTAAACTTGAATATCTATTTCTTAAACCATCCATGCAAAGCTCTTTAAGATAGTCTTCATTTGAATAACCTTGTGGAGCCTGATAATTTGGTAAATGAAGGGTATCAAAGTCCAATTCAACATTGCACATTTTAGCAATCTTATTGGTATTTTGTAGGGCTTCTATGTCTTGTGGAAATAACTCAAACATTTCATGAGGTGATTTTAGATAAAACTCCTCCGATGGAAATCTCATCCTATCCTCATCCACAACAGTCTTTCCTGTTTGTACACATAGTAATACGTCGTGGACCTTTGCATCCTCTTTTCTTAAATAATGAACATCATTGGTTGCTATTAAGGGAATATCCAGCTCTTTTGACAAATCCCTTAAGACCTTATTAACTCTAATTTGTTCTTCTATACCATGATCTTGAAGTTCTAGATAAAAGTTATCTTTACCAAAAATATCATTGTATAAATTAGCTATTTCTTTGGCCTTATCAATATTATTATCAAGGATGTGTTGTTGTACTTCTCCACCTAAACAAGCTGATAAGCATACCAATCCTTTTGAATATTTTCTTAGTATGTCATGATCAACCCTTGGCTTATAGTAAAAACCATTAACATATCCCTCAGAAACTATTTTCATTAGATTCTCATAACCTTCATTGTCTTTTGCAAGTAATACTAGATGGTATTGGTTTTTATCCTTAGATTCTTTTTCACTATACTTATTCATTGCAACATATACTTCAGAACCTAAAATAGGTCTAATGCCATTTTTTTTGGCTTCCTTGTAAAACTGAACTATTCCAAACATGGAACCGTGGTCAGTTATTGCTATTGCATCCATTCCAAGTTCTTTTGTTTGTGCTATTAAGTCTTTTATTCTAATAGAACCATCTAACAGGCTGAATTCAGTATGAACATGTAAATGAGTAAATTCTTTATTTATCATATTTTCACTCCTTAGTAGCTATAATAATATTTTATCATTTGATGATAAAAACAAAAAGCCTCCCAATACAGAAGGCTTAATAATGTCCAAGTTTTTCTATTACATTTTCCATCAATGATAAATCTATTACTCTAAAATCATCCAATACACCTTCTGGCCAATCAGGAGTTTTTCTATTAGTTATAAACTTATTTGCTGTTTGAATGCTTTCTTCTACAATCATTAGTCCTTGGGTATCCAGTTCTGATATAGAGCCTGATATTATTATACTCTTATAGGGGGTTTCATTTGGCTTGATACTTCCTGATAGAGGGTGAGTCAGTAGCTGATGACCGCTGTGAATCCTTCTTCTTACGTAATCAAGTATCCCTAAATAATCACTTTCTTCTAAAAAATGTATGTCAAATTTGTTTTTAAATTTCTTACTAACTAATATATTGTTAGTAACTAAGATATTTTTCATTTATATTACACTTCCTTAAATCCGTTTTCAATTAAGCTACTTAATGTATCTGCCATCTCTACTTCATCTACACCCTTACATAGTATCTCAATAGTCTCTCCATGAAAAGCTCCTAATGACATAATCCCAATTATGCTCTTGCCATTTACTTTTCTTTGACTTGTTATTATCTCTAATTCACTGCTAAATCTATTTGCAACTTTTACGAAAATTGCAGCTGGTCTTGCATGTAATCCTTCTGTATTAGTAAGTTTAACTACTCTTCTTTCCATCTATTCCCCTCCTCTAAGGTCATTTGCAATCTCTTCTATTTTTCTGAACCTGTGGTTTACCCCTGATTTTCCAATTGGGGGACTTAGCATCTCCCCTATTTCTTTTAAACTGGAGTCTGGATAAGATAATCTTAGCTCAGCTATCTCCCGAAGATTATCTGGTAATTTGTTAAGCCCCTTTTTTTTCTCTATTAATTTTATTCCTTCAATTTGTCTCATTGAAGCTTCTATTGTTTTCTCCAAATTAGCAGTTTCACAATTTACTAATCTGTTTATGTTATTTCTTACATCCTTTAAAACTCTAATGTCCTCTAATTTAAGCAAGGCTTGATGTGCACCAATTATATTTAGCAAATCAACGATTTGTTCTCCTTCTTTTAAATACACTACAAAGTTTTCCTTCCTTTGAATAATCTTTGATGATAGGTCAAATGAATTTATTATATCCCTTAAATCCTTTGCATGATCTTCGTTGTTTGTAACAAATTCTAGATGGTAGGTTTTCTCTGGATTACTCATAGATCCGCCCCCCAGGAAGGATCCTCTAATATAGCTTCTTTTACAACATCTTTTTTCTATTAATCTCTCTGGCATTATATAGCTAGGATCAAATAAATTACTTCTATCTTCCTTTATAAAGGCTACATCAAATAATACCTTTTGAGAAATATTTTTATCATTAATTAATATCAAGTAATTGTTGTTTTTCTTAAGTTGTTTATTTCTTCTTACCATTACTTCAATATCAGTCTTATATATCATTTTTAAAATTGAAAATATCCTTCTTGCAATTGCTGCATTTTCAGTAGTGAATTTTATATGTAAATTTTGCATTCCAGTTATCTGAATAGCACCATTCATCCTAACTAAGGCAGCCAATTCAGCCAATGCACAACAACTATCTTCTAGATTTATCCTAGATAATTCATTCTTTGTTACTGATGAAAAAGACATCCATATCACCTCGTTTGATTAAGTAGATCAATTCCCTTTAGAATGACCTTTCTTTCGTCAGAATACCTAACCAAATCCTTCGCTTTGTCCATATGAACAAATCTAGCATCAACAAATCCCTCTTTCCTTTGGGGGATGCAATCCATAGAACTGGTCTTCATAAGGTACCAATGAACTGTCTTGTATACAACCTCATCTTCCCTTAAATTCTTATATTTATAATTAACTTCTCCTATATACTCAACAACTTCACCCTTAACCCCTGATTCTTCTAGAACTTCTCTAAGGGCTGCTGATTTAATGGTTTCACCTTTCTCAATTCTTCCTTTTGGTAAAACCCAATCTCCGTTATACTTTCTCAGCAGTAAAATTGCATTCCCAAAAACCACTACACCCCCGGAGCTTACTTCGATCATATAACCACTCCCATTGTCTCCTATTTACAATACATCATTTTTATTATACACTATTTCACTTGTTTTTTGTAAACATTTTCACAATTATTGGACTAGACAATATTATGATGTATAATTGACTTATAAAGGTTTAAGGAGGTTCAAATGTATATTCCAATTGAAGATCTAACAAATGATTTAGTAGAGCTTCTAAATATTCCAAGTCCCACTGGTAACTCTAGGCAAGCGGTTGAATATATTCAGAAATTATTTCATGAACTGAATATAGATACAGCGCTTACTACTAAGGGTGCCCTTATAGCTACCCTTCCAGGAGCAGATGATTCAAGATCGATAACTCTGTCTGCCCATGTAGATACCCTAGGTGCCATGGTAAAGGAAGTTAAGGGTAATGGTCGTCTCAAGATAGCCCAGCTGGGTGGTTATGTAATGAATACAATAGAAGGTGAGCATGTTGTAATAGAAACTAACGATGGACATAAGTATACTGGAACAGTTATGATCAACAAGGCTTCTTCCCATGTTCATGGCGAAGAGACAAAATCTACGGAGAGAAACACAATCAATATGGAAGTTAGAATAGATGAGAATGTATCCTCTAAGGAAGATGTCTTGAAACTAGGGATTGAAGTCGGTGACTACATAAGCTTTGACCCAAGAGTTAAGGTAACTGAATCTGGCTATATTAAGTCAAGACATCTTGACGATAAGGCAGGTGTTATATCCCTAGTGGGCATAGCTAAATACCTGATGGAAAATAATATAAAACCAAGATACAATACTAACTTTTTTATAAGCACATATGAAGAAGTTGGTCATGGTGCTTCAGCTTCCATACCACAGAATACTTTTGAGTTCATAGCTGTTGATATGGCAGCACCAGGTGAAGGACAAACATCTGATGAATTCTCTGTAACCATATGCGCAAAAGATAGTTCTGGTCCTTATGATTTAGATGTTAAGAAGAAGTTAGTCAAACTTTGTAAGGACGAGGGTATTAACTACAAGGTGGATATCTATCCATATTATGGTTCAGATGGTTCAGCTGCATTAAGGTCAGGATACGATTTCAAGGTTGGTCTAATCGGTCCTGGAGTAGATGCATCCCATTCCTTTGAAAGAACCCACAAAAATGCCCTGGTTGAAACTATAAAACTTGGAATTGCATATATAACAAGCTTCTAACTTAGAATCCTCCCAATTTTGGGAGGATTTTATCGTCTAACCATTTATTATATCCATTAAAATTTGGCTTAAAAGAGTATAATCATGTCTTATATATTCATGTTTAATGTCCACAAGACTATCCTCAATTAATTGTATGCCCATCTTATATAATAATTTCTCATCATTTCTAGTGGCGTATACTGGGGATGCCCCATCGGTTGAATACTTTAGTTTTACATTCCCAGGAACTATTTCAGTATTTGAAATTACATAGTCGATAAAATCTTCCCTGCTGTGATCAAGTATTGCTCTTACATGGTCAACTACTCCATATCCATCAGTTTCACCTGGTTGGGTCATGACATTACATATATAAACAACCTTTGCCTTGGCTTTGGATATATGCTCAACCATATCCTTAACTAATAAGTTTGGTATTACTGATGTATACAAACTTCCAGGCCCCAGCACGATCAAGTCCGCTTCTTGAATTGACTTAACTCCTTCTTGGAGAGGATAGGATATTTCTGGTTTCATATATATTCTTCTTATTTTGCTCTTTCTATCCTTGGCTTCTTTTGGTATCCTTGATTCTCCTTCAACTAAGCTTCCATCTTCTAATTCAGCAATTAATCTTACATTGTCTAAAGTTACAGGAAGCACTTTTCCGGTAATTGATAATACATTACTGGTCTCCTTTATTGCTTTTTCAAAGCTTCCATAGATAGCATTCATGGCAGCAATAAATAGGTTCCCAAAGCTCTGCCCATTTAACTCTCCTTCTGAAAATCTATATTGAAGCAACTTCTCCATGGTTGGTTCTGTATTTGCAAGAGCTATGAGACATGCTCTTATATCACCAGGTGGCAGCATCCCCAAATCTTCCCTTAATCTACCACTACTTCCTCCATCATCTGCTACTGTTACAATAGCAGTAATGTTTTCAGTTTGCTCCTTCAAGCCTCTAAGCATAACTGAAAGGCCTGTACCACCACCTATGACAACAACTTTTGGGTTTCTCTTGTTCATATCAATTATCTTCTCCATATGGCTATCCCCTATAAATCTCTATGTGTTACTATTGCTCTATGGTCCTTGCCTTTTAAAAGTATTCCTATCTCTTCTGCTATGGCTACTGATCTATGTTTTCCACCAGTGCATCCAATACCAATAACCAACTGGGTCTTTCCTTCACTTATATAATGAGGAATTAAAAATTCAATTAGATCCATGGCTTTGGAAATAAAAGTTTGTGTTTGAGGCCAACTAAAAACATAGTCCTTGACATTTTTCTCTAATCCAGTAAATTCCTTTAATTCAGGAACATAGTATGGATTGTTAATAAATCTGACATCAAATATTAGATCTCCATCTAGTAGTACCCCATGCTTAAATCCAAATGATGTGACAGATATTGATAACTTAGAGCTTTCTTCTCCTTGGAGAAAGATTTTCATCATTTCTTCCTTTAACATGCCCAAATTGAACTTTGTTGTATCTATTATATAGTCGGACCTGCCCTTAATCTGGTTTAACATTTCTCTTTCTTCCTTTATCCCCTCTACTAAATTTCCATCTGGTTTTAGTGGATGGGGTCTTCTCAACTCCTTGTATCTTTTTATAAGGGTATCATCTGAAGAATCTAGAAACAGAATTTTATAACCTATTCCCATAGCTTTTAGTTCGTCAAGGCTAGTAAATAAACTCTCAAAAAAACGGCCACCTCTTATGTCGACAACTATTGCTACCTTGTTTATTTCATTATTCGACTTAAAAGTAAGTTCAGCAAACTTAGTTAATAGTGCAGGTGGTAAATTGTCCATACAGTAGTATCCCATATCTTCCATCACATTCATAGCCTGAGACTTTCCAGCTCCAGACATCCCTGTTATTACTACAAACTCCATAGCTACTCCACCTCCAATTTTATGTTAATAATTCTATTCATGTCGATACCTGATTTTATAGCTTTATTAATTCCCTTTTGAACATCTCCAATTCTAGCTGGCTCATGGGCATCGCTATTTATATATAAGCCAACAGGTATGTCATTTATTTTTTGTAAGCTCTCAATGGATAATTCATCATGCTTTGAACTTATTTCAAGGGATGTTCCAACACTTAAAGCCTTCTTAGCAACCTCTTCTATATGAACCTTTGCCTTTGATCCAGGATGAGTTATAATATGGATTTTATATTTATCCATGCTCTTTAAATAAGTTTCAGTCATTATGTCTATGGCATACTCGCTTTTACTATCAAAGAGTTTTGAAATTTGTGTTGTCCAATACAATTTATAGGCATCTCTTATTCCAATGGGAGTTGCTCCGTAATGATATCCCATTAATAAGATATCTAATTGACTAATAAAGTCTTCAGAAATATCCAAAGTCCCATCTAAACCTATAATATTGGCTTCTATTCCCAGCAGGATTCTTAGGCCTTTAGGGTTATAGACTTCGTTTAGTCTCTTTATTTCCTCCTTCATAAGGGGTAGATTTTCCTCCCTTATTCCGTATAAATAATGTCCTGGTCCGTGTTCACTAATGACAAGAGTATCCAGACCAAGCTGGTAGGCAGCCTCCGCATTTTCCTGAATAGTTCCCTTGGCATGGGTTCCTCTCTTCTTGAATCCACTGCTATATATTGTATGTGAATGATAGTCACCTAAAAGCTTATACATTAATTTTCACCTACTTGCTTAATCTCCATTTCCAGTTGAACTCCATAATTATCCCTTACAGTTTTTTGAATCATTTCTATTAACTCCATTACCTCTTTATAACTAGCATTACCCCTATTTACAACAAATCCACAATGCTTCTCAGACACTTGCGCATCTCCATGCCTTAATCCTCTAAGCCCTGAGTCATCAATTAGTTTACCTGCAAAATACCCTTCAGGTCTTTTAAAAGTACTTCCTCCACTGGGAAGTTCCAAGGGTTGTTTAGATGTTCTTTGATAGGTCAAGTCATTTATGATAGTCTCAATTTCTTCAAACACTCCATATGCAAGTTTAAAGTCCACAGATAGTACAATTAGGTCATCACTCTTTACTATGCTATTTCTATATCTGAAATCCATCTGATCATTGTTAAGATCCAATATCTGTCCACCACTGCTAAGTACCCTAACACTTCTAACAATGTCCTTCATCTCTCCGCCATAAGCTCCCGCATTCATGGTGATAGCTCCCCCTATGGTTCCTGGAATTCCACTTGCAAATTCCATTCCCGCCAAGGAACTTCTTAATGCAACCTTGCTAACAACAGTTAATAAGGCTCCTGCTTGTGCTCTTATTGTATCCTCTACAACTTCAACCTTATCAAAGCCCTCATTTATCTTTATGACAACACCTCTAATCCCCTTATCTGTAACCAAAAGATTAGATCCATTACCCATTACAAAGCAGGGGAGGTTATTATCCTTGCATATTTTTATTGCATTAATTATTTCTTCCTCACTTTTTGCAATGACAAGAACATCTGCTGGTCCACCAACCTTAAAAGATGTATGTTTTTTCATTAATTCATCATATCTAATATCTTTAAATTTTTCATTTCTAAAATAATCTCTATACTCCATCCATATGCTCCTATTCTTAATATAGTTATACTAGATGATTATACCAAATTATTACCCTTAAGTAAAAGAAGCTACCATCCAAAAGGACGATAGCTTCTAAATTTATTAATCTCTTGCCATTCTCTTATAAACTTCGTATCTTGCCTTTGCAGAAACTTCAGCTGCTTTGTAAAGCACCTCTGCTTCCTCTGGGAAGGAAAGTTTAAGTGATGTATATCTAACTTCTGTATCAAGGAAGTCAGTTACTGGTCTAGTTGGGTCTTTAGAATCTAGTATAAATGGATTCTTACCTTCATCTGAAAGTCTTGGGTCAAATCTGTATAGGTGCCAGTATCCTGTTTCAACAGCAAGTTTTTCCTGCTTGATTGTAGTTCCCATACCTGATTTGATTCCATGGTTTATACATGGAGCATAAGCTATTACCAATGATGGTCCTTCATAGCTTTCTGCTTCCTTAATTGCCTTAAGTGTTTGGTTCATGTTAGCTCCCATGGCAACTTGAGCCACATATACATAACCGTAAGTAGCAGCTATCATACCAAGATCTTTCTTTCTAATCTTTTTACCTGATGCAGCAAACTTAGCTACAGCAGCAGTTGGAGTTGCTTTAGATGATTGTCCACCAGTATTTGAGTAAACTTCTGTATCAAACACTAAAACATTGATGTCTTCTCCTGAAGCAAGAGCGTGGTCTAGTCCACCGAATCCGATGTCATATGCCCATCCGTCTCCACCGAAGATCCAAACTGATCTCTTGTATAGGTGGTCTTTTAACTCACCAATTAATTTAACTAGACTATTGGCTTTTTCATTGCCAAGATCTGTATCTAATTTTGGAATTATCATTCCTGCTGCAGCCTTAGAATCTCTAGCATCGTTCATACCTTCCAACCATGCTTTGAATCCTTCATTAAGATCAGACTCTAATCCAAGCTCTAGGAATTCTTCCATTGCTAATTTAACTTTTTCTCTAATCTTTCTTGATGCTACTGCCATACCATAACCATACTCTGCATTGTCCTCAAATAATGAGTTTGCCCATGATGGTCCATGACCTTCTTGATTTGTACAATATGGTGTTGCAGGTGCACTCGCTCCCCAAATTGAAGAACAACCAGTTGCATTAGCTATCATCATTCTATCTCCAAATAGCTGAGTTACTAACTTAGCATAAGGAGTCTCTCCACAACCAGCACATGCTCCTGAGAACTGTAACAATGGTTGCTGGAATTGCGTATTCTTCAATGTATTAGTATCGAATAATTCTCCTCTGTTTTTAACAGTAACTGCGAAGTCCCAGTTCTTAGAATGAACTTCAAACTCTTCTTCAAAAGGAGTCATTACCAATGCTTTTTCCTTAGCAGGACAAACATCAGCACAGTTTCCACAACCTGTACAGTCTGCTGGAGAAACTTGAATTCTGTATTCTAATCCATCAAATCCTTTACCAATTGGTTTTAAGGTTTCAAAAGTATCTGGTGCCATTTCTTTTTCTTCTTCAGTAACCAAGAATGGTCTTATTACAGCATGTGGACAAACATAAGAACACTGATTACACTGAATACAGTTTTCCTTGATCCAATGTGGCACATCTACTGCAATTGATCTCTTTTCATATTCTGAAGTTCCCATTGGGAATGTTCCATCTTCTCTACCTACAAAAGTTGATACAGGAAGGTCATCTCCTTCTTGTCTGTTCATTGGAACAACAACATCATTTATAAAGCTTGGTACTCTTTTCTCTTCTGCTTTCTCTTCTGTTGCATTCTTCCAAGAAGCAGGTACTTCTATCTTAACCAATGCTCCAATACCGCTATCGATAGCATCGTAGTTCATCTTAACAATCTTCTCACCTTTTTTACCATAATCATGAACTACTGATTTCTTAAGGTGGTCAACCGCTTCTTCAATAGGAAGAACTTCTGATAGTTTGAAGAAGGCTGACTGCATAATCATGTTTATTCTTCCACCAAGACCAATATCAACCGCTATCTTAGTTGCGTTTATTGTGTAGAATTTAATATCATTATCAGCAATGTATTTCTTCATAGATGCTGGAAGATTTGCATCTAATTCACTTTCATCCCAGATACAGTTAAGTAGGAATGTACCGCCTTTTTTTAATCCTCTTAATAAATCATAACTATAAACATATGATTGTTTTGAGCAAGAAATAAAGTCAGCATCTGAAATAAGGTAAGTTGATTTGATCGGTGAATGTCCAAATCTTAAGTGAGAAATTGTAACTCCACCAGATTTCTTGCTGTCATAAGCAAAGTATCCTTGTGCGTACATATCAGTGTCATCACCAATAATTTTTATAGCACTCTTATTTGCTCCAACTGTTCCATCTGATCCAAATCCCCAGAACTTACACTTAATAGTTCCCTTAGGCTCTGTTTGAATAACTTCTTTAAGCTCAAGTGACTTATGAGTAACATCGTCAACAATACCTATAGTAAAGTCATCTTTTGGCTGATCAGCCTTAAGATTATTGTATACTGCTAATATTTGTGATGGAGTAGTATCCTTTGATCCAAGACCGTATCTTCCACCTACTATTAGTGGTTGATTTTCTTTCCCATAGAATAAGCTTCTAACATCAACATAAAGTGGCTCTCCTAGAGCTCCCTTTTCTTTTGTTCTATCCAAAACTGCAATTTTCTTAACAGTTTTTGGTAGTACATCAAAGAAATATTTTGCTGAGAAAGGTCTGTATAGGTGAACCTTAACTATACCAACTTTTTGTCCTTTTTCCATTAAGTAATCTATAGTCTCTTCTGCAGTTTCAGTTACAGATCCCATAGCGATGATTATATTTTCTGCCTCTGGATGTCCATAATAGTTAAAAGGCTTGTACTCTCTTCCAGTTATTTTGTTAATCTCTATCATATAGTCATTAACTAGATCAGGAATTCCTGTATAGAATGGATTTGAAGCTTCTACAGCTTGGAAATATATATCTGGGTTTTGAGCTGTTCCTCTTGTCACAGGCTTCATAGGATTTAGAGCTCTTTGTCTAAATTCATTCAAAGCATTGTAGTCTAATAATTTTTCAAGGTCTTCATACTCCATTACCTCGATTTTTTGTACTTCATGACTTGTTCTGAATCCGTCAAAGAAATGTAAGAAAGGAACTCTTCCTTTAATTGCTGCAAGATGTGCAATCCCTGCTAAGTCCATTACTTCTTGAACTGATCCTGAAGCTAGCATTGCAAAACCAGTCTGTCTAGCTGCCATAACATCTTGGTGATCACCAAAGATGCTTAAGGCGTGTGATGCTAAAGCTCTAGCTGATACGTGAAATACTGCAGGTAATAATTCCCCTGCCATTTTGTACATATTTGGAACCATTAGTAATAGTCCTTGTGAAGCTGTATATGTAGTAGTTAATGCTCCTGCCTGAAGTGATCCGTGAACTGCTCCAGCAGCTCCAGCTTCAGATTGTAACTCTGTAACTAAAACCTTCTGCCCAAATATATTTTTCTTACCATGTGCAGACCATTCGTCTACAGACTCTGCCATGTTTGATGATGGTGTAATTGGATATATCGCAGCTACGTCAGTGAATGCATAAGATATATATGCTGCGGCTGTATTACCATCCATGGTCTTCATAACTTTACCCATGTATAGTACCTCCTTGATTAAATTATTGTAGTAAAGAAACATAAGAGGCTGAGTGCCTCTCAATGTGGTTTGTTAAAAACTTCTTTATCATATCCAGTATATTAAACTATACATTAGATGTCAACTTAATATTCCTTCATATTTGTTGAATTTAACCTACTGAATTACTAGCTTTTCTGTCCTCTATGGATTTTAAAACCCTCTTGTTTAATTCTTCTGCAGCATTGTATCCTAATCTCTTTTGCCTTAGATTTTTTGCTGCTACTTCTACTATCATAGCAATATTTCTTCCTGGTTTTACAGGTATTGTTATCATAGGTATTTTTATGCCAAGAATCTCTATGGTATCTTCATCCAGTCCAATTCTGTCATACTCCTTTGATGGATCCCATGTTTCAAGTTCCACTACCATGTCAATGTAGTCAAATTGTTTTACTGCACCTATACCATATATCCTTTCTATATCTAGAATACCAACTCCTCTGATTTCTAAGAAGTGACGTATAAGTTCTGGACATTGACCTCTAATTGTATCTTCCACTCTTTTTACTTCAACCACATCATCAGCTACTAATCTGCATCCCCTTGTAATTAAATCCAGAGCTGTTTCTGACTTCCCAACTCCACTTTTGCCAGTTATCATAACGCCCATCCCAAAAACCTCCAGCATAACACCGTGAAGATTTGCCCCTGGAGCTAAGGAGAAGGAAATATAATCGACTAAATCATTGATTAGTTTTGAGGTTGTCTTGTTACTTCTGACTAAGGTTCTATTATGCTTTTTAGCTAGATGAATTAGTTCAGGTAGTACTTCTAGATTTCTTGATAATATTATAAGTGGAATTTGATATTTGAAAAACTTCTCCAAAGCATCTTGTCTAACCTCATCACTTAAATCACTTAAGTAATGCCACTCAGCACTTCCAATTATCTGTACCCTTTCTGGTACAAATTTTTCATAATAGCCTGTCATCTGTAGTCCAGGTCGACTAATTTCAGTGGTGTATATCTTAATTTCATCGATATCGCTTGAAATAAAAATTTCTTCAAGTTCTAAATTTTTAATTAATTCCTTTAACATTAAATAATCCATAACCTACCTCTAATACTCTGAAGGTGGTCTGTGTGGAATGATGGCCGCTGCGATGAAATAGGCTATTATTCCCCCAATGAATGCAGTTGGTATTAACAAGAACACCCATGCCAATCTGATTAAAGTTGAGTCAATACCAAAATATTCTCCTATTCCTCCACAAACACCAGCTATCTTCTTATCGTGATCTGATAGGTATAATTTTTTTTCCAATTCTTATTCCTCCCTCTTTCTAAAGTGTTGGTATATACTTTCTGCTGATTTTATGTTCATGCCTTCAACTTCCTTTAATTCCTCTATAGAGGCCTTCTTTATATTTGAAATGGTCTTAAAGTGTTCCAACAATGAAACTTTCCTCTTTTCTCCAATAAGGGGAATGTTATCTAGTTCAGACTTGAACATATCTTTACTTCTAAGGCTTCTATGGTAAGATATGGCAAATCTATGTGCTTCTTCCTGAATCTTGTACATCAACTTATGGGAAAAACTATCCCTGTTTGGTGAAATTTCAATATTGTCAAATATTAAACCCCTGGTTTTATGGTTGTCATCTTTTACCAACCCACATACAGGTATATCCACCCCTAATTTATCCAATAACTTAACAATTCTATTTACCTGGCCCTTGCCACCATCAATCATAATTAGATCAGGAAATAAAGAAAATCCTGTATTTCCATTTTCATCCAATCCCCTTATGAATCTTCTATTTAAAACTTCCTCCATACTCTTGTAGTCATCTGGTCTTATAGTTGTTCTTATCTTAAATCTCCTATAATCTGATTTCTTAGGTTCACCCTTTTCAAATACAACCATAGATCCCACAGAATCTGCGCCACTTATATTGGAAATATCAAAAGCCTCTATCCTATCAGGTCTTTCCTCCATCTGGAGCAAATACTGTAACTCTTCCAAGCCTTTTAAGTTTTCCCTGTGCTTTCTAAGGAACTTATCTCCATACTTATTTAGCATCTCAAGAGCATTTTCTTTTACCATATGGATTAAATCTGCTTTTTCCCCCCTCTTTGGTGTCAATAAGGATACCTTGTTCCCCTTTAGTTCTCCCAGCCATAACTCCAAGGCCTTTCTATCTTCAATTTCTTCTTCCACCAGTACTTCCTTTGGAATATATGTGCTACCTATATAAAATTGTTTTAGGAATGAACTTAGGATTTCACCCCTATCCTCCACAAATGAATCTTCCATAATATAATGTTCTCTTCCAAGAATCTTTCCTTCTCTAATAAAGAAGACCTGAACTACTACCTCTTCCACTCCTCTGGCCATAGCTATTACATCCTGTTCCAAAGAATTAACCGAATCAACCCTTTGTTTTTCATGTAAGGTTCTTAAAGCCAAAACTTGATCCCTGTATTTTGCTGCTTCTTCAAACTTAAATTGGGATGATGCAATTCTCATCTTCTCTTCTAGATTGGTGATCAACGAGTCATCCTTCTGATTCAAAAACTTGAGAACATCTTCAATCATGCCCTTATACAATTCTTCATCCACATTTCCTAAACAAGGTCCTAAGCATCTTCCAATGTGATAGTTTAAACATGGTCGAAATCTTGTGTCCTTATTTTCCAAGTTCAACTTACAATCTCTTATTTGGTAAATATCATGAAAAATTTCAATAGCTTCATTAACTGCATTAGCACTGGGAAATGGGCCATAATACTTAGCCCCATCCTTTAATACTAATCTGGTTTTTAGAACTCTTGGGTATCTCTCGTTTATTGTTACCTTAATATAAGGGTATTGCTTATCATCTCGAAGCAATATGTTGTATTTAGGTCTATTCTTCTTGATCAGGTTTGCTTCAAGTACCAGAGCCTCCACTTCATTTTCCACCATTATATATTCCAGGTCATGGATCTGCTTAACCATTGAAGCAACTTTAAGTCCTTGGTTCTTGTTAGTTTGGAAGTATTGTCTAACCCTTTTTTTCAGGGATATTGCCTTCCCAACATAAATTATTTCATCAGATTTGTCCTTCATTATATATACGCCTGGGGAATCTGGTAAGTTTTTTAAAATGTCTTCAAAGTTTTTCATAAATTCACCTATTATACTTATTTACTCAATTATAACACAAAAGAGGAGTGCTATAAACTCCCCTTTAAATAGTTTAAATCTCTTTAGTTTTTTCTCTTAACCACTGTTTCTCTTCATCATCTAAGAAAGGAGAAAGCTCTTGAAATACTCTCTTATGATAATCGTTAAGCCACTGTCTCTCATGTTCATTTAACATGGAAGGTTGGATACAATTTAGATCTATATGACATAATGTAAGGTTTTCAAATGATAAAAAATCACCAGATTCTGTCTTTATATCTTCCCTTACCACTACAACATTCTCTGTCCTTATTCCATGTTTGTTCTGTTTATATACTCCTGGTTCTATGGATACTATCATACCTACTTCCAAGGGTGTATTGTTTACTGCTGTTGCAATTCTATGAGGTCCTTCATGAACATTCAGAAGATAACCTATACCATGACCAGTACCTGACTTGTAATCAACTCCCTTCATCCATAGGGGATGTCTTGCCAGTACATCCAATGCATGTCCTGTCGTTCCACTTAGGAATCTTGCTGATATTAGATTTATATGTCCTTTAAGCACAAGAGTGAAATCTTCCATCTCTTCATCAGTTACAGGACCCAGGGCAACAGTCCTTGTTGTATCTGTCGTCCCATTAAAATACTGCCCTCCTGAGTCTAAAAGATAGAGACCCTTATTTAATAATTTAGAATACTTATCAGGACTAGCTGAATAGTGCATCATGGCTGCATTTGGACCATATGCAGATATGGTTCCAAAACTTGGTTCGATAAAATCCTCCTCTTCTTGTCTAAATTGTAGAAGTTTTTCTTCAGCAAGTATCTCATCAATTTCCATATTACCAATTTGCTTGTCCAACCAATGGAAAAATTTAGTTAAAGCAACCCCATCCTTCACATAAGCAATTCTTTGATTTTCAATTTCTACATTGTTCTTAATTCCCTTCAACTTTGTTGTAATATTATCTTTTGACACAATATTTACACCTTGTGGGATGGTTTTATAAACAAGTCTGTTTATCCTGTCTTTTTGTAGTATTATTGTTTTTTCTTCAGCTATTTGTCTTATAACTTGGAAGACATCATCATAGGCTAAACATTCCACCCCTTGGGAAGTTAGTTCAACACGTGTATCCTCACTTAATTTTTCTAAGTCAACAAAAAAAGTAGCCTTGTCCTTTCCTATTAGTGCATATGAAATAACAACTGGATTATTGGTTACATCCCTGCCTCTTATGTTAAAAGTCCAGGCTATATCATCTAGGCTTCCAAGTAACAGATAATCCCCTTCTTCTTTGGTAAGATATTCTTTGATTTCTTCAAGTTTATCAACTGTTGACTTTCCAGAATATTTTTCTTCCAATAGAAAAGTCTCCTTCTTTGAAAGGGAAGGTCTCATCTCCCAAATCATACCCACAAGATCTTCATGGTCATGGAAAACTGGAGATTTTTTTATAAGTTTTTCATTTAAACTTTCAAAGTTTCCCTGGGAAAATATAAGCCCATTTAAACCTATCTTAGCTCCCTTTGGAATATTATCTAGTAGCCACTGATCATAAGCTGGATAACCTTTTATATTCATCTTGTATAATTGAATCTCTGTTCCAGCAAGCTCATTTTCTGCTTGTATGAAGTATCTTCCATCTGTCCAGAGAATTGCCTCATCCATTGTAACAACAACTAAGCCTGCTGAGCCGGTGAATCCTGTTAAGTAGGCCCTTCCCTTATAATGATCTGCAACATACTCCGATTGATGTGGATCAGATGTAGGTTCGATGTAAACATCAATGTCTCTTTCCTTCATAAGTTCTCTCAAAGCTCTTATTCTCTCATTAACCTTCAACTCTTATTCCATCTCCTTTCATGTCCATCTTAATTAAAATATATCCAACTCCTAATGCAGCAAATCCTGCTACTAGTTTTCCAACTATAAATGCATTTGTGGTTTCTGGGGCAACAGATGATACATACCCTAATTGTCCTCCGAATACAAAAGCCCCACTTACTGCAAATGCTGCATTTAAGATTTTGCCCTTCCAATTCATTTCGTGGTATACTCCCATCATGGGTAGACAACTTGCCAATGATGAGAACAAACCGAGTATTGAATATTCATCTATATCGTATCTATCTGTAATTCTTCTTAGAACCTTGTTTAATCTTCGTGATACTATATATAACATTGGATAAGCACCAGATAAAACTATACTTATACTTAGCACTAACATAGCACCTTCTTCCACAGGAAGCATTCCTTTTATAAGAACTATTCCCAGTGAATAATCTAGAATATTTAACAATAATCCAAAAGTACTTATTCCCAGGATGATCCTTCCTAAATATTTGAAGATTGTTATTATCCTATCCTGTGCTTTTATTAACCCATATGCTATCAATGACGAGAATATTAATACTGGGAAAATATTCAATATGATATTCAGGAAGGATACTCTTAACATTAGCCCTGAAATTATCATTCCCAGTGGAACGGTTACAATTCCTGCTAAAATTCCTTTTGCAAAATACTGAAAGTCCTTAATGGATATTAAGTTAATCGCTACAGGTACTGTAAATGATATGGTTGCACCCAAAGTGGATGCTAAAATTATTCCGTTATATATACCCACTGAAGGGTCTTTTGCTATTTCTATACTTGTATTATATGCTCCTAAGTCAGTTGCCAGAATGCTGGAGATAAATACGGATGGATCTGTAAAAAGCATACTTGAAAGCGGTATCAATACTGGTGTTACAAGTTTGGCTATTATAGGAGAAAGACTATATATGCCCATTATAGTTATGGCAAGACCTCCCATAGCCTTAAAGCCTTCATCAAACTTATTCCCTAAACCATACTTATTATTCAGTAATTTATCTATGCCTGCAAGTAAAGAAAAACCCAGCATTACATATAGCATTCTATTCCTCCGTCAATTTTGAAATATCAGCCTAATTATACTATATTACAATGCCTAATTCTATATATTTAAAGCGACAACTAACAAGTTGCCGCTTTAAATCAAATGAGTATCTTTCTTAAGAAATCCTGAGTTCTTGTATTTTGAGGATTATTAAATAACTCTTCTGGCTTACCTTCTTCAATCATTCTACCTTCGTCCATAAAAATTACCCTTGATCCCACTTCCTTTGCAAAACCCATCTCATGAGTTACAACAACCATTGTCATGCCTTCAAGAGCTAATTCCTTCATAAGTTCAAGTACTTCTCCCACCATTTCAGGGTCTAATGCTGAAGTTGGTTCATCAAACAACATGACATCTGGAGACATTGCTAAAGCCCTAATTATTGCAATTCTTTGTTTTTGACCACCTGATAGTTGATTTGGATATCCTTTGGCTTTTTCCTCCAAACCTATTCTTTTAAGAAGACTAAATGCTATTTTTTCTGCTTCATCCTTCTTAAGTCCCTTCACCTGTATTGGGGCTAGGGTTATGTTTTCCAATACAGTCAAATGTGGAAAGAGATTAAACTGCTGAAATACCATGCCCATCTTTTCCCTTTGTCTGTTGATGTTATTGCTTTTGTCTGTGATAGATACTCCTTCAAATATTATTTCACCACCAGTTGGTTCCTCCAATAGATTAAGACATCTTAAAAAAGTACTCTTGCCTGAGCCACTTGGTCCAATTATCACTAAAACTTCTCCTTTTTCTATCTCTTGGTTTATATCCTTTAAAACATGAAGGTTGCCAAATTTCTTATTTAAATTAACTGTTTTGATCACCTAATCGCAACCTCCTTTCAAATACCCCTAATAACTTAGACAGACTAAATGTGATGATAAAGTATATAATTGCTGCATATACTAAAGGAATAAAGGGTCTATATGTTATCCCCCTTAAAGTATCTGCATTGTACATAATATCATGTATCCCTATTACCGATATTATTGCTGATTCCTTTATTAAAACTATGAATTCATTCCCTAATGCTGGTAGGATATTTTTAAAAGCCTGGGGAATAATTATAAATTTCATGGACATGTTGTGTGTCATTCCCAAGGATCTGGCTGCCTCCATTTGACCCTTATCTATTGATAGAATTCCTGCTCTTATGATCTCAGAAACATAGGCTGCTGAATTCAATACTACTGCAATTGTTCCAAGGGTCATTCTACTTAATGAAAATGGCAAGAATAATGGGAAGCCATAATAAACAATATATATTTGAACCAATAATGGTGTCCCTCTTACCAACTCAATGTAGGATGTTGCTATTCCTTTTAAAATTTTATTATTGGAAAGCTTCAACAAACTTAAAAATACTCCAACTATAGTTCCAAATATAACCCCAAATAAACTTACACTTAGAGTTACTCCTGTTCCTTTTAAAAAATACTTGTAATACTGCATTAAAAAATCTATATCTAAAAATTCCAAGTTAAAGCCTCCCTTTTTTTGTAATAAAAAGGCAAAAGAGAAAATTCTCTTTTGCCGGGGAATATCTTATTCTTCTGACAGTGCAGTAGCATCTGCAATAAATTGATCAATCTTACCTTCACTTATCAGTTTTTCTAAAACTTGGTTAATTACTAGAACTAAATCCTCGTTGCCTTTATTAACAGCTACTGCAACGCCATCTTCTTGCCCTAGGACTTCATCAACTAGATATAGATCGTCATTTTGATTTACATAAGCTTTAGCAACTGGTTCAACCAGGATTACACCCTGAATCTTATCACTTTTCAATTCCAACACTAAATCTGTGATCTTACTTAGACCAATATATTCAGCAGTTGAGAATTTTTCTAAAGCTATGTTCTCTTGAATAGATGACTTCTGTGCTCCAACTTTTAATCCCGAGAAATCCTCAGGCATCTTAAGAGTATCAGCATCACTTAGCTTAACGATCATTCTTTGTTGTGCTTGGTAATAAGGGATAGAAAAATCTATCTTTTCTTTTCTATCTTCATTTGCTACCATACCTGCAATAATGAAATCTATATCATTTGTTACAAGTGCAGGAAGCAGTCCTTCGAACTTCATGTCGACTATTTCCAGTTCAACACCGAGTTCCTTGGCAATTTCTTTAGCAATTTCAATATCAAATCCAACAATTTCATCTTTCCCATCAATTTCCTTATGAAACTCATAAGGTGGGTAATCTGCTGCTGTCCCTAAGACAATCTTGCCCTTTGATTTGATACTATCAACCACAGATAAAGTCTCTGAGTTACTAGTACAACCTGCTAGAGTTACCACCATTATTACCATTGCCAACATTAATGCTATTTTCTTTTTCATTTTTATTCCTCCTATTATTTAAGTTTCTTGATTATAATAGTGAGGAACTCCTTAGACCTTTGGAAGTCTTGTTTTCATCGCTGGAAACTAACTCCCATGGGCTCTTGATCAATTGATAAACTATCAAGATTAAGACCTCCTTTGAAATTAATATGTTTTTCATTATATTCTCATCTTAATCTTTTTGCAAGTACTTTTATAATTTTTTCTTAAATTATTTCTAAACTTTCCATACTCGGCCTAAGTAATCCAAGAAGTCTCGAAATACTTTTTTCTTCATGGTTTAACCATATTTCCTCATTTTCTTCTGTAAGTATTACAGGCATCCTCTCATGAATTTTTCTCATACTATGGTTAGCTTCTGTTGTAATAATTGTATAAGTTGTAATTAGGTTCCCCTCATCATCATAGTAATCATTTAATAAACCTGCCATGGAAAATATTTCCTTGCTTTTTATACTAATATTTCGCTTAATCTTTTTCCCATCAACTACTTCCCACTCAAAAAATGAGGTTGCTGGGATTATACACCTATTGGTTAAAAATGGTTTTTTAAATGTTGCCTTTTCATATAGGCTTTCTCCCCTTGCGTTAATGAGGGGTTTTTTTGCAAAGGACGGAGTGAAACCCCATTTTGCATCCACTATTATCTTCTTCTCTCCACCTTTAACCACAGGCATAACCTGAGTGGGGAAAATCTCAGTCTTTCTACTGAATTGGGACTCCATTACTATTGCTTTATACCTTTCAATTAGTTGATCTATATCTGCATCCAAAGCATATCTTCCACACATTTAAACCACCTATCCTTTTAATAAAATCTTCTTAAGGAACTGTCCTGTATAAGATTTATCACTACTGGCAACTTCCTCAGGTGTACCTGTTACAACAACGGTTCCCCCACCATCTCCACCTTCAGGACCAAGATCAATTATATAGTCTGCAGTCTTAATTACATCTAGATTATGCTCAATAATGATAACAGTATTGTCTCCCTCAACAAGTTGATTTAATACATCTATTAGCTTATGAATATCCGCTGAATGGAGACCTGTGGTAGGCTCATCAAGAATATAGACTGTCCTGCCAGTTGCTCGTTTTGATAATTCTGTAGCTAATTTTACTCTCTGAGCTTCTCCACCTGATAGTTCAGTAGATGGTTGACCAATCTTAATGTATCCTAAACCAACATCATAAAGGGTTTGTAGTTTTCTCTTTAACTTAGGTAGATTTTGGAAAAATTCTAACCCTTCCTCAACAGTCATTTCCAGCACATCAGATATTGTCTTTCCCTTATACTTAACCTGAAGAGTCTCTCTATTATACCTTTTGCCCTTACAAACCTCACATGGGACATAAACATCTGGCAGGAAATGCATCTCTACTTTTAGAATTCCATCCCCTTTACATGCTTCACATCTTCCACCTTTAACGTTAAAACTGAATCTCCCCTTTTTATAACCCCTTATCTTGGACTCATTGGTCATAGCAAATACATCCCTTATATGATCAAATAAACCTGTATAGGTTGCGGGATTTGATCTTGGAGTTCTACCAATAGGATTTTGATCTATCTCAATAACCTTGTCTAGATGTTCCAATCCTTTTATTCCTTTGTTGATGCCAGGTCTAACCCGTGCACCATTAAGTTCATGAGCTAGGGTTTTGTAGAGTACATGATTTACCAAAGAACTTTTCCCTGATCCAGATACTCCTGTTACACAGGTCATTAGTCCTAGCGGAATCTTTACATCAATATCCTTTAGATTATTTTCTCCAGCTCCCAGTATCTCAATCCACTTAGAATTAACTGGCTTTCTCTTTTGGGGTATTTCAATTTTTAACTCACCTGAAAGATATTTCCCAGTAAGTGATTCCTCACTCTTTAGAATATCATCCACACTACCTTGAGCAACAACATAACCTCCATGAATTCCAGCTCCTGGACCAATATCAACTATATGATCAGCTACCCTCATTGTATCCTCATCATGTTCTACTACAATAAGAGTATTTCCTAAATCTGTTAGGTGTCTTAAGGTCTTTAGTAATTTAGAATTATCCCTTTGATGTAAGCCTATACTTGGTTCATCCAGTACGTAAATAACCCCTACAAGACTGGATCCAATCTGTGTTGCTAACCTTATTCTCTGGGATTCTCCCCCTGAAAGTGATCCTGCTGCCCTTGATAGGGTCAGATACTCCAATCCAACATCAACTAGAAAGTTCAGCCTTTCATTTATTTCCTTAAGAACTTGATCTCCAATAATCTGATTCTTCTTACTTAAGCTTATATTTTGGAAGAAGTCCAATGATTTGGCTACTGGCATATCAGTAATCTCTGATATATTCAGTCCCTGTATCTTAACTGATAAAGCTTCCTTCTTTAGTCTCTTTCCACCACAGTCTGGACATGGGGTCTCTGACATATATTCATTTATCTTATTACGCATATAATCTGAGTATGTTTCTTTGTGCCTTCTTTCCAGGTTAGGAATTACACCTTCAAACTTCCCTTCATATTCCCTTCTGCCAGAATCATCAAAATGACTCAAAAATGTAAATTTAATATTTCTTGTAGTACCATACAATAATTCTTTTAGAAATTTTTCTGGGGCGTCTTTTAGTGGTGCATCCATTGAGAACTTATGATCTTTTGCCAATGTCTTGAATATCTGATAGTAATATGTTTCCTCAGCTGAATTACTAAAAGGTGCGATTCCACCTTCATTTACACTAAGGTTTCTATTTGGTATTACCAGGTCCTCATCAATTTCATTATGGTATCCTAAACCATTACAAGTTGGACACATACCAAAGGGACTATTGAAAGAAAATAGTCTAGGTGATATTTCTTCAATTGCAATATTGCAGTCAGAACAGGCTAGCTTCTGGCTAAATATAAGCTTCTCTCCATCTATAACCTCAACTTCTACTAGGCCATCACCCATTTTCAGAGCAGTTTCTATGGATTCAGAGAGTCTCCCTTCTATTCCAGTCCTTATTACTAATCTATCAACAACTACATATATTGAATGTTTCTTGTTTTTCTCAAGCTTTATTTCATCACTTAACTCAAGCATTTCTCCATCTATATTTACTCTAATAAATCCCTCTTTGCGAATTTGTTCAAGTACTTTTGTATGCTCCCCTTTCTTACCTCTGATAATAGGAGCCAGTATCTGAATTCTAGTTTTTTCTTCAAGCTCCATCACCCTATCTACCATTTGGTCTATTGTCTGAGAAGTAATCTCCTTTCCACAACTGGGACAATAGGGAGTACCTATCCTAGCATATAATAGTCTAAGAAAGTCATAGACTTCAGTTACTGTGCCTACAGTTGATCTGGGGTTCTTAGAAGTAGTCTTCTGATCAATAGCTATTGATGGAGATAATCCTTCTATATGCTCCACATCTGGTTTGTCCATCTGCCCCAAGAACATCCTAGCATAACTGGATAGTGATTCAACATAGCGCCTTTGCCCCTCTGCATAAATTGTATCAAATGCAAGAGAAGACTTTCCAGAACCACTTAAACCAGTAAAAACTATGAACTTATTCCTTGGAAGTTCAAGGTTTATATTCTTTAAATTATGAACCTTTGCTCCTCTTATGATGATTTTATCTTTAGTCAATTCTTTCACCTCTTATTTTTTACCATCTTTCTTAATTGAATTATTTTATCCCTTAGCTCAGCTGCCTTCTCAAACTCCAAGGCCTCTGCTCTTTCCATCATGGTGCTTTCCAGCCCTTCGATCATTGCTAGTATTTCTGAATCATTGAATTTCTCATCATATGTGCCTTCCTCTTCGGCAGCAATAGTAGCTTCTATTATATTTCGTATTCCTTTAATTATTGATTTTGGAGTTATATCATTATCAATATTATACTGATTTTGAATATCTCTTCTTCTATTAGTTTCAAATATTGCTCTTTCCATAGAATTTGTTATTCTATCAGCATACATGATTACCTTACCTTCAATATTTCTGGCAGCCCTACCAGTTGTTTGAATAAGAGATGTTTCACTCCTTAAAAACCCTTCTTTATCAGCATCTAAAATTGCCACCAAGGAAACTTCAGGTAAATCTAGTCCCTCTCTTAATAGATTTATTCCAACTAGAACATCGTATTTACCCATTCTAAGGTCTCTAATAATCTCCATCCTTTCCATAGTTTCCACATCCGAATGAAGATAGGTCACCTTTATCCCTATCTTTTTGAAATAATTGGTAAGATCCTCTGCCATTTTTTTCGTCAATGTTGTAACTAAGACCCTCTCTTCTCTTAAGGTAACTTTGTTTATCTCTTCAACTAGATCATCTATTTGATTCTTAGTTGGTCTGACTTCAACGACTGGATCCAATAATCCAGTGGGTCTAATTATCTGTTCAACTGTATTCTCGCTCCTAGCTGTTTCATAGGGACCAGGAGTTGCTGACACATATACAACCTGTTTTACAAGACTTTCAAACTCTTGAAACCTAAGAGGTCTATTATCTAAGGCAGATGGTAGCCTAAATCCATACTCCACCAAGGTGGTTTTTCTTGATTTATCTCCTTCAAACATTCCTCTAATCTGAGGTATGGTCACATGGGATTCATCAATTATTACCAAGAAATCTTCAGGGAAATAGTCAATAAGAGTATAGGGTCTGCTTCCTGATTCTCTCTGACTTAAGTGTTTAGAATAATTTTCAATCCCTGAACAAAATCCCATTTCTCTAAGCATTTCAAGGTCATACCTTGTCCTTTGTTCCAATCTTTGAGCTTCAACTAGCTTATCTTTATCTCTTAACTCTTTAAGTCTTTCATCCAACTCCTCTTCTATGGTTACCAAGGCTCTTTGAACTTTCTCTTCAGTTGTTGCGAAATGTGAAGCAGGGAATATTGAAACATGATTTCTGTATCCAATAATTTCTCCAGTCAAATAATTAACTTCTGTTATCCTATCTATCTCATCCCCAAAGAACTCCACCCGAATGGAGTGTTCAGTTGATGCAGCTGGAAAGATTTCAAGTACATCTCCCCTTGCTCTAAAGGTTCCTCTAACAAAATTAATATCATTTCTAATGTATTGTATGTCTACTAATTTTCTCATGATTTGATCTCTATCCTTTATCATTCCAGGCCTTAGAGACACTACTAGATTTTCATAGTCAATGGGATCTCCCAATCCGTAAATACAGGATACTGATGCAACAATAATTACATCTCTTCTCTCGAATAAGGCCATGGTCGCTGAGTGACGCAATTTATCAATTTCCTCATTGATTGATGAATCCTTTTCAATATATGTGTCTGTTTGTGGCACATATGCTTCTGGCTGATAGTAATCGTAATAACTTACAAAGTATTCAACTGCTGAGTTTGGGAAGTACTCCTTAAACTCACTGGCTAATTGATAGGCAAGAGTCTTATTGTGAGCTATTACTAATGTTGGTTTTTGAACTCTTTCAATTATATTTGCCATGGTAAATGTCTTGCCAGATCCAGTTACACCAAGCAAAACTTGGTCCCTTAATCCTCTATTAATTCCATCTACCAATTTCCCAATTGCTTGTGGTTGGTCTCCCGTTGGAATATATCCTGATTCTATTTTAAAATTATTCATATTTACACCTCATTCTATCAAACGCTTGTTCTATTATCTTATACCTTTTTGAATCAAAAATCCATAACTATTATAAATCTTGTTAAAAGAACTTTAATAATGTAAAATTATCTAGAGGAGGGGATAAGATGATGCTTAAAATTAAATACATATCCTTATTATTGATACTATCAATAATGCTATCCGCTTGTTCTAATTTTGATTTATTGAAGAAAGATACTCCAGTCAAGGCAGAAAACCCAAATGATTTTTCTTTTTCCATAGATAAAATAGCCCTGTCTAGAAGTTATCAAAACACCACCCCAAAGGTTGAACTGATAAATAGAAACAACAAGAATTCATTGCTCATATCTGCTGGTTTATTTAGAAGTTCTGGAGTTGAAATCCTTGACCTATATAGGGAAGATAGTACAATTACAATTCAAATTAAAAATTTTGAAGATAAATCTGCACAATTAGTTATACCCCAAATATGGATTGATATTTCAGGTATTTCTCAAAGTGATTTAGAAACTATGAGATTTAACATCCTTAATGAAAACTATACTCCTTTACAAATAAGCTATGGGATTGTTGATGTACTCAACAAATTGAATTCTGATATGAAAATATCATCTTCCAGTTCACCCTCCACTGAGTTAATTCAGATGGGTGATAAGTTGATTTGGGATATTAAGTATCAAAATATCTTTGATACTTTCAGCAAGGAAATCCCCTTAATAAACCTAAATGTTCAAGTAGATTCTAATACGGGAAGTATAATAAGTTCAAATAAAAGTCTAATTTCATCACTGGTTGATGAAGGTAAAATCTTCGATTTTATCCAAGACTATGGAATGCTTTATGTAAAGGATGACTCAGAATCATCCTATTTGAATAATTTATGGTTCTATGATTTTAAGGAAAAAACAAAAGAATTCTACTTTGGAACTGATGACCAAGTCTTAAGTGTTAAATTTAGCCCTGATTACAAAAATATAAGTGTAATAACTTCTGACGGTAGTAAAAACTCCCTCTTTATTGTCCAGGTTAAGGACAAGAAAGTATTATATGTCAATGTGTTAAATGACTTGTCTCCAAGGATTTCAATATGGAAGGATAAAAAGGAAGTTTTCATCCTAGGTGAGCCTTTCAATTCATCAAGTAAACTGGCACTTTACAACTTAGATGATAATTCAATTAATATAGAGAATACCTTTGATTATAATCTTTCCAGTTTTAGATATTATAAGGATATTTATTTATTATCTGAATTAATTCCAGAGAATACAAATAATCAGTTGAAAATAAGTATAGATAATAGTGATTTTTTAAGGATCGGCAAGGGATCCATGGCCAACATTATAAATAAAGAATATGTGGTATTCTTGAATAAATCTGAAAATACCGATTGTAACTCAATAGTGATTCATAATTTAAAAAATCCTGAAAATAGTTATACCTTAGATAATAATATTATTAACTATCAAATAATTTCTGAAGAAAAAATACTCGTTATTGAAAAGCATAATGGTGGCAACGACTATTCAATATACATGCTAGATTTAGAATCTAAAGAACTGCAAGAAATTGGTAAAGTTAACAGTAATCTAGTTTATCTAGATTATGAAAGTGAATTAGTATACGTAGATTTGGTCATTCCTTTTCAATCAGAAATGTCAGAGATAATTTATACTATAGATATGAAACACATAAAATAAGAGCCCATTTTTTTCTGGGCTCAATTCTTTTATAATTTTTCTCTTAATACCTCTATTGCCTTTTGTAATTGATTATCCACATCAATAAAATCCAATCCTATTCCTTCAACATCTTCGTCCAATTCCACTTCTACATCAGGTGCTATTCCAACACCATGGATATTAATGCCATTTGGTGTGAAATATTCTGAAATAGTTACTTTTAACCCTGTCCCATCTGGCAAATCTCTAAGTGTTTGTACAACACCCTTGCCAAATGTAGTGGTTCCAATTAAGGTACCTCTTTCATTATCTTTAATGGCACCAGCTAGTATTTCAGATGCACTGGCACTACCCTGGTTTATTAATACAACAAGTGGTAAATCAAAAAGATCTTTGTCTGAATAAGCATAGTTTCTTTTCCCATTCTTGTCTTGGGTGTAAACTATAGTTTCTTCACCTAAAAGTTCATCAGCTATCTCAGTACTTACATTTAAAAGCCCTCCTGGATTACCTCTTAGATCTAAGACTAAGCCTTTTATATTCTTATTTTCTAGTTCTGTAAGGTGATTTCTAAAATCATCTGTAGTAACCTTGTCAAAGGAAGTTAATCTTATATAACCAATATCTCCATTAATAACATCAGATTTTACGCTTACAAGCTTTATTATCTCCCTAGTTAAATTGATTACTATGGTTTCATTCTTGCTTTCTTTGTTTGTTCTAAGAATTGTAAGTTCAACATCAGTATCAGGTTCACCTCTCATAACGCTTACTGCTTCATCCATATTTGATGAGAAGTATTCAACGCCATCCACCTTGATTATCTTATCCCCAGTTTTAATACCTGCCCTTTCTCCAGGAGTATCCTCGATAGGGGATACCACCGTAATAAAATTATCTTCTCCAGGGGTTACTATTATTCCTACACCTCCATAAACTCCATCCGTATTTATATTAAAACTACTATACTCGCTTTCAGTCATATATACAGAATAAGGGTCCTCAAGAGCATCTACCATTCCTTTAAGTTGACCATCAAGAAGTGCCTGATCATCAATATCCCTTAAGTACAAATCCTCAAGAGCTCGTCTAACCATTATAACTTTGCTATTTTCTTCATATAATTTACTTAAAGTATCATATTCTTCCTTAGTAATAACTACTTTATTATCCATTTTCACATTGATAAAATTTGTCACTGTAAATGTTACAACATTAGTTAAGACTATAAGGGCAATAAATATTCCGATAATTGATTTTTTTGACATGAGAACACCTCTATTTTAAAATTAATTTCACTTCTTTATTATAGCACAAAATACAAAACAAATAATAAAAAGAGGAGATTTCTCTCCTCCAAATCTAATTTCCTTTTAACCATGGGATTGGATCCACATATGCTCCACCTTTTCTGACCTCAAAATGAAGATGTGGCCCAGTAGAATTTCCTGTGCTACCTGCTTTTGCTACTGTATCTCCTCTTTTAACCACAGCTCCTTCTGAAACTGATCTAGATGAATTATGTGCATAAAGAGTTACAATACCTCCACCATGGTCTAACATTACAACCTGACCATATCCACCTAGCCAGTCACTATAAATAACTGTTCCAGCTGCAGCTGCAACTATGCTAGTTCCTGTTGGAGCAGGAATATCAATACCTGTGTGGAGCTTCTTGACTTTAAATATGGGATGAATTCTATATCCATAGTATGAACTAATTCTACTATTTCCAGGCACTGGCCACTGCATTATTCCTCCAGAATATGGTCCAGTATTCCTTGATCTCTTTACTATTTCCGCTTCAATTTCCTTGGCTAATTTAAGCTGTTCGTCATATTCCTTCTCATAATCTTTGATGTTTTCTGTTATCTTAACCATCAAGTTTTCTTTTTCTCTACTTACCTTCTCTAGATCTCTTTTTCTAGCTTCAAGTTTTGACTTAGTTACTTCAACGGATGCTCTTTGAGCTTCCAATTCTACCTTCTTCTCATCAATTAAATCCCTTTGTTCTCTCATATACTTAATGAGTTCCTTATCATAATCAGCTATGGACTGTATCATCTCTTGCCTAGATAAAAAATCCTTTATATTGTCTGATGATAGTAGAACTTCTATATATCCTACATTGCCATTTTTATACATTACTCTTAGTCTACTATTAAATGTATCAATTTTATCTTCAATATTCTTTTCTGCCTCTTCTAAAGTAAGAATAGTGTCTTCTATTTCAACATTCAATATTTCTAGCTCAGTTTCAACATTCTCCAATTCGGATGATGCATTTGAAACCCTAAGATCTATTTGTTTAATTTCGGCATCAATACTTTTTGACTGATCTTGCATGGCTTGAATCTCTTTTTTAGTCTCTTCAATCTGCTTCTGAAGTTCATCCTGCTTCTTTTTTAAGTCGCTTACTGATTGACCACTTACTTGAACTATAGTGATAAAAACCATAACTAAAGCTATAATCAATACTAGTATTTTCTTTTTATTCAAATCGACACCTCCTAAACATTTAGAAATCTCTTCAAGGAAACTAAACTTCCTAAAGCTCCAATGCCTGATCCTATTGTTCCAAACATTATGGCTATATCCCTAAATATTGACTCTGGGGATACCAGGTAGAATGTAAATAAATTATATAACTTTTCATTCATGGAATTATAAAAATACTCATATCCAAAATATACAAGACCAATGGATAAGGCTGCACCAATTATTCCAAAGAATATTCCCTCCATAATAAAGGGTCCTCTAATATATCCATTGGTTGCACCCACGTATTTCATTATATTAATTTCTCGCCTTCTTGATGAAACTGTTATCTTAATTGTATTTGAAATTATAAATACTGAAACAAATACTAGTATTCCAATAATTACTATCCCACCAAACCTTATATACCCTGCAAAAATCAATAGTTTGTCTATTATATCTTTATAATATTTTACTTCTTCAACTCCGTCAAGCATTTTTATAGTATTTACTAAATCTTCTGCGAATTCTATATCATTTACTTTTACAATATATGAATCAGGCAAGGGATTGGTATCCAAGCCCTCCAATAAATAAGCTTCTTCCCCCCACTCTTCCTTCATTAGATCCAAGGCTTGATCCTTTGATCTAAACATAATTGATATGACACCATTTTTATCTTTTACCGTATTTTCTATATTATCCAATACACTACTATCAAGATCATCTTCTAAGAAGACTTCTATTTCATCAAACTTGACCTTAGTATCTAAAACTACATTGTTTATACTAAGAACTAATATAAGTACAACGCCAAGGATCAGTAAAACAGCAGAAATACTAGTTACAGAAGCAGCTCCCATACCTCTATTTCTCCACATACTTTGAAATCCCTGCTTTATGATATTTTTAAACACTCGGAATTTCAATGCTATAACCACCCTTCTGTTCATCTCTTACAAGTCTTCCTCCATCAAGAGCAATAACTCTCTTTTTCATGGTATTTACAATGTCCTTGGCATGGGTTGCCATAACAATAGTTGTACCTCTGTTATTTATATCCTGTAATACTCTCATTATCTCCTTAGCAGTATCAGGGTCTAAATTTCCAGTGGGTTCATCCGCTATAAGAACAGGGGGATTATTAACTATAGCTCTAGCAATGGATACCCTCTGTTGTTCTCCCCCAGATAGTTGATCAGGATAGCTACCTGCTTTTCTACTTAGATCAACCATACTAAGTATCATTGGAACCCTTCTTCTGATTTCCCTTGGATGAGCCCCTATAATTTCCATTGCAAAGGCAACATTTTCATAGATTGTCTTATTTGGCAACAACCTAAAGTCCTGAAAAACAACGCCAATTTGTCTTCTAATATAAGGTATTCTCCTGTTTGGAACCCAAGTAATATCCTTGTTATTTAAAAACACTCTCCCTGATGTAACTCCTTCCTCTTTTAGAAGAAGCTTAATTAAGGTGGATTTTCCAGCTCCACTTGATCCAACTAAAAAAACGAATTCTCCCTTATCTATTTCCGTATTTATGTTATAAAGAGCAGTTACCCCTGCTTTGTATTCTTTGCAGATATCTACAAATTTTATCACCTTATCACCTCAATAGTCTAATGTGTAAATATATTTTGACTTAATACATCCTAATGTTATATATTATATATTAAATAAACTTATAAATAAACTGTTTGAGGTGATTAATTTGGATAAAATAACATTAAGAAAAGATATATTAAACGAAAGATCTAAGCTTACACCCCTAAACCATTTATCCTTTAGCAAAAGAGTAGCATCAAATATTCTATCTACTACATACTATAAAAACGCTGATGTTATAATGTGTTTTGTTAGTTTTTCAGATGAAGTAGATACTCATGATTTTATAAAACAAGCCTTGGATGATGGCAAGAGAATTGTTGTCCCTATAGCCGTTCATGAAACTAAAGAGTTAAAACCATCAGAAATTAAATCTTTTGAAGAATTAGAGCCAGGATATTATAATATTCTAACCCCGAAGGCTGAATTTATAAGATATATGGATCCAACGGATATTGATTTAGTTATTGTTCCAGGTGTAGTCTTCGATCATTATGGATATCGTATTGGTTATGGCGGAGGATATTACGATAGATTCCTGCCAAAACTTAGAAGAGATGTTAAGAAAATTGCTATCGGATTTGGACTACAGGTTTTAAGTAGAGTTCCAAGAGAGAGCTTTGATGTCCCAGTAGATATGATAATTACAGAAAATGGTCTTCTCCCTTGTGAAGAAGGACTATACGAGACAGGTAGATAATAAAAGGCTTATTCCTCTAATTAGAAGAATAAGCCTTTCTTAAATCAATTTATTTTAATAACTCTCTTTGTAGTGTAGCTACACCTTTGCCAAGTACATCTACGCCTAGTCTATATAAGGTTCTCTCGATTCCTGATATAGCTCCTACTAAGTCATGCATGTCAATATTTCCCATATGACCTATTCTAAACATTTTGCCTGCATAAGCTCCAAGTCCACCTGCTACTTGAGATCCTTCCTCTGCTAGGATAGTTCTAAACTTAAGATCATCAATTCCTTCTGGGTATAAAACATTAGATAAGGTAACTGCTCTGTAGTCCTTATTAGCTAATATTTTAAAGCCCATCTCCTCTAAAGCTGCTTGCATTGCCTTGGCAACTTTAACATGTCTATCATATCTTTCTTCGATTCCCTCTTCTTTAATAAGTCTTACTGACTCCTTAAGTGCCCAAACCATATTAACTGCTGGAGTAGCATAGTACTTAGAGGTATCATGCATAACTGGCAACCATTTTTCAAAGTCAACATAGTATTCAGGAATAGTTCCTATTTCTTTTCTTCTAGCTAATGCCTTTTCACTTGCCCAAAGCATTTCAAGTCCTGGAGCAACTCCAAAAGCTTTTTGAGATCCTGTTAATAGAACATCTATGTTCATATCATCAAAGTATTCTCTTTCACCAGCTGTTGCACAAACTCCATCAACGATGTAGATAGTCTCTGGGAATTTCTTCATCATCTCTCCAACTTCAGCAACAGGTGCACAAACTCCTGTGGAAGTATCAACATGAGTTACAGTCACAGCATGATAATGCTTTTCAGAAAGTTTCTTCTCGATTTCCTCAACTGGTACAATTTGTCCCCACTCAGCAGAAATAACATCAACATTAATACCTTTTCTTTCAGTTAGTTCAATAAATCTGTCTCCAAAATAACCATGAGATACTATAAGTAGATTATCACCAGGTTTTAATACATTTGCAATGGCCATTTCCATTCCCATTGTTCCTGTACCAGCTACAACGAAAACTTCTCCTGATGCTTTCCATAATTCTTTAAGATCAACTAGTAATTCCTTGAAGTCCTTTACAAATCCTGGATCTCCAAAGGCAACAGTTTCTCTACCCATTTGGTCTTGAATAGACCTAACAACTGGAGTTGGTCCTGGAATCATTACTAAACGACGGTTTTTCATTATATATGACCTCCTATTTATTTAATATTGTTAATTCTTATTTTACCATGTTAAATATCCTATTGCAAATTTTATTTCGTTTAATTTATATCAATTATATCAAAATATATCTAAAATATAAATAGGGAGCTTTTATTGCCCCCTATTTCATTAGCCCAATAGATTTAATGCTGTTTCTACAAGATTCTCCACATTAAATCCAAATTTTTCAAAAAGTTGATTTCCAGGTGCTGATCCTCCAAAGTGATCTAATGATATAATAGCTCCATCAAGTCCAGTATATTTATGCCATCCCATGGATGTTCCAGCTTCAATAGCAACTCTTGTTCTTACATTCTTTGGCAATACTTCCCCTTTATACTCTTCAGATTGCATTTCAAATAATTCCCATGAAGGCATGCTTACTAGTCTAGCGCCATATCCTTTATCTTCAAGAATGCTTTGTGCCTTATATGCTATTTCAACTTCTGAACCTGTGGCTAATAGGATTAGCTTTAATTCCTTAGTCTCTTTCTTTAAGACATATCCGCCTTTTAAGGCCTCTTTACCTGTTCCTTCTAATAAAGGAAGTCCTTGTCTTGAAAGTACTAGACCAATAGGTGTTTTCTTACTCTTCATAGCTATATACCAACCAGCTGCTGTTTCTCTAGCATCAGCAGGTCTATAGGTTATGAAGTTAGGTTGAGATCTGAAAACTGCAAGTTGCTCAATTGGTTGATGAGTTGGTCCATCCTCTCCAACACCTATACTGTCATGAGTTAATACATAAGTTACTGGCAATTCCATTAATGATGATAATCTCATAGCAGGTTTCATGTAATCTGAGAATATAAAGAATGTCCCTCCAAATGCTTTTAACCCTCCATGAAGAGTCAAACCATTTAGGGCTGCAGCCATTCCATGTTCCCTTACTCCAAAGTGAACATTTGAACCTGAGTAATCATTCTTAGAAAAAGTTTTTCTATTTTTCATGTTAGTTTTGTTAGAAGGGGCTAGGTCTGCTGAACCTCCAAATAAGTTTGGAACCTTTTCTGCTAATCTATTAATTATTATCCCAGAGGCTTCTCTAGTAGCTACTCCTTTTTCAAATGCCCAAAACTCATCAGATTCTAAATACTCATCATCTATTTCTCCACTTAACCATTTATTAAACTCATCAGCTAGTTGTGGATACTTGTTCTTATATGAAGTGAAGCTCTCATTCCACTGAATCTCTTTTTCTTCCCCAATCTTAATCAGCTCTTCCATATGTTTTTCAACACTTTCAGGAATGCTAAATGGTTCAAGATTCCAATTCAAATTCTTTCGTAGTACATTTAAATTATGCTCTCCCAATGGTTCTCCATGTGCTGATGCTGAATCCTGTTTCTCAGTTCCAAAACCAATATTTGTTATTATTTCTATTAAAGTTGGTTTATTACCAACCTCTTTGGCCTTATAAATAGCAGATTCTATAGCCTTCATATCCTGTCCATCTTCCACTAGAATCGTATCCCATCCCAATGCCTCATATCTTCCTCTTACACTTTCCGTAAAGGCTAGATCTGTGCTTCCTTCAATGGATATAGAATTAGAATCATACAAAACAATCAGCTTGCCCAACTGTAGTGTTCCAGCTAATGATGCAGATTCATTACTTATGCCTTCCATTAAGTCTCCATCGCCACAAAGTACATAGGTATAGTGATCAATAATTTTTGAATCCTCTTTATTGAATCTTGCTGCTAAATGAGCTTCAGCCATGGCCATTCCAACTGCTGTTGATATCCCCTGACCTAAGGGACCAGTAGTAGCCTCCACACCTTTTGTATGTCCAAATTCTGGATGTCCCGGAGTCTTGGAGTCTAGCTGTCTGAAATTCTTAATATCATCCAAGGTAACTCCATACTGGAACAAGTGTAATAGAGAATAAAGTAACATTGAACCATGTCCTGCTGATAGAATAAACCTATCTCTATTTACCCAATTGGGGTTTTTACCATTGTGATTCATTGCTTTTGCCCATAGAGTATAGGCCATTGGAGCAGCTCCTAGTGGTAGTCCTGGATGACCTGAATTCGCTTTTTCTACTGCCTCCGCTGATAACATTCTTATGGTATCAACACTTAACTTATCAATACTCATTAATTAAATCCTCCTCATTTGATTTCCTTAATTTTATTTTTACTGAAAAATGCTTGTATAAGAAAAAGGGGTAAAACTATTTGTCTTTTTACTCTTGATGGATCAGAAATCAGTCTATATAACCATTCCAACCCCATTTTTATGAATATATCTGGTGCCCGCTTAGCTTCCCCAGCCAATATATCTATTACTCCACCATTTCCTATTATTATTGAAACTTTCAATCTGTCTTTATTATTATTTATCCATAATTCCTGTTTTGGGAAGCCAAAACCTACAAATAATATGTCTGTATTAGAATTGTTAATATCTTCCACAACCATATTCTCTTCCTCACTGAAATTACCATCAAAATGACTTCCCTTGAAATATCCATGATGATAACCACTTACTACTAGGTTAGGATATTTCAAACTCAAATTATCCATGGCCTTCTTCCCACTTCCATCCTTACTGCCTAGTAGATACAATCTATAACCATTTTCATTGGCAATATCCAATAATTTCATGGAAGTATCATACCCTGTTACTCTCTCTTTTATTCGAATCCCTTTTAGTCTAGCTCCATGTAGCAATCCTATTCCATCAGGGATCACAATATCTCCCTTATTAATTATATCTCTAATTGTTATATCCTTCTTAGCAGCCATGACTATTTCGGTGTTTGGTGTGTAGACTACAGTCTTATTCTTATTAATTAAATTATTACTCAAGGTCCTTGACACATCATCTAGTGCTGTATTTTGTACTTCTACCCCAAATATATTCACTTTACTAACTGTTTTCACTTAATCACCTACCCAAATATTCAAATACTTTGTCTATATTCATCCTTGCAAGTTCTCTAAACTTTTCGTGTTTAATGGAAATTGATTTTCTAAGCTCTACCTTATTGTTCCAGGTTTCTTGGAATAATTTATATAGGTTACTATCATCTATGCTATCAACTTTTATCCAACTACTTATGTCCATCTCTTTAAGAAATCCTTCTATTTTAGGATCATAAACCAAGCCAACCATGGGTACTTCTTGGGTTGCAGCATATATTAAAGTGTGTAATCGCATACCAATAATAATATCCATGCCCTTTATAATACCCATAATTTCCTCAACAGGATACTTATTCTGTAATACGTAACAATTTTCTGTCTTGACTAAGTCACATAAGGAATTGCTTATTTTAAGATCTTCTGGATAATGCATTGGAACTAAAACTACATTAACATTATAATCTTCTGAAATTCTTTCCACTGTTTCAGCAACTACTTTTATAAGCATCTCATCATCTTTCCAGTGCCTAATAGCTACCCCTATCATCTTTTTATCAGTTGGTATACTTTCAACGTTGAAAATTTCATTTATCCTATTATCATCTGCCGCTTCCAGTGTAAATACTGGATCTGCAGTTACATGGACATTCTTATTCCTCACATTTAATTCTCTAATGTATTCTTTTGAACCCTCATCTCTTAAGGTTATGATCTTCACCTTATTTAATATGAATCTTGTCAATACTCTATTAAATTTCCTATTTATTGGACCAATACCGTTTGCATACACCATTATTGGTTTCCTTAATATTAATGCCAGGACCATCAATGACAAATAATAGAGAATTGATCGTGTGGATGTAACATCCTGGAGTAAACTTCCTCCACCAGATATAAATAGGTCTGTTTCCCTCATGGCGTGAATAACTTCTCTATAATTAAATCTATTTACAGACTCCACATTATATATCTCTTTTGTTCTAATAGGATTATTAGATAAGACCTTAATATTCAATTTTTCATCCCTTGATTTAATATCTTTGATCATAGCTTTCAATATAGCATCATCTCCGCTATTATCAAATCCATAATACCCAGATATTAATAAGTGGTAGTTTGTTTTCATAATACTTCCCCTTTAGGAAGGTTCATTAACCTTCTTATTTAGTCTCAATAAAACTAATAGAAATCCAATCATAATCCAAAAACTAAAAATAATTCTTGTAAGATATAGAACATTCTCCACTGCACCATGGGCTAAAACTCCAGCTAAACCTGATAATACACCAGCAGAAATTATTGTAATATAGGTATGGTCCTTAGAAATCAGTTCTTTAATAGAGTATTTAAATACAACAAATATTATTAGCAGAAATGCTATTAATCCTGGTATCCCCAGTTCTGCAGCAATTTCCAAAAAAGTATTATGGGCATGATAAGTGGGCATGGTTCTAATGTATGTTTCAAAGGTTTGCTTAAATGGAAGGTGCCCAAATCCAACTCCTGCCAATGGAAAATCCCCTATTATTTCCATTGTGATTTCCCACATTTTTAACCTATAAGCATTAGATGAATCATTGAAGTTTCCAATACTCAAAATCCTATTTAAGTATGTTTGGGGCAACAAGTAAACCCCTGCTAATGTTATAGGAATTATTGAGAGAAGAAATCTCCTATCTACCAATAATATAAAAACAAGTGCAGAAAATGCAAATCCCAGCCATCCTCCCCTTGACATGGTTAAAACTATGGCAAGTATTAAGATCAAGGATGTACCTAGGAATAATACTTTCTTATATATTTTCTTCGAGTACCACATTAAAGATATTGATAATGGTATCATCATTATCAAATACTCTGCAAGAACATTGGGGTTGCCAAATACTGAAAATACCCTTGCTTTAATATCAGGATTATTTTCAACATCTATCCATGCAGCATCTATTTCCACACCAGCTACATATTGATAAAGTCCTATCAAGGCAACTATTGTTGCAGAAAAAACTAAAAGTGTAATTATCCTATTTAATTCTTCCTTAGTCTTAATTGAATTAACCATAACTATGACAAGAGCTAAACTTACCATATGAATAGTGAAGTCTCTAAAGCTTCCAGTTGGATTTATTGAAGTTATAGTACCTATTACAATTAGTATCCCATATATTATAATTGGTATTTCTACCTTGTTTGGCTCAAGATCTGAATTCGATTTAAAAAAGTGATGAAATATGAAAATTAACACCAATAAAATAAAATAATAAATTATTCCAGTATCAGGTATAAATGGATATATAAATAATCCAACCATAATTCCGATATTTATATTGTATAATAAGGACATCAACCCAATAAGGCCAGCACTGGCAAAGACTAGATATTGAATTGGTAAAAATAGATAAATCATTGATAAAATTAGTCCCAATGCTAAAGGCAGAAGGGCTTCTTTTTTCTTCAGTGCATCTACCACCATTGGTTTCCTCCTTTATCAATTGAAAACACATCATTGACTGCCTTAAACAACAAACTATTCGTTATTATTACTTGTGCATTATTACTATTAATTAAAACCAAAAAAGACACTAAAATCATTATTAATCCAACCATTATGGATACAATAAGGTTCTCTGTACTTAATATCCCAATACCAATAATACCTATTCCTGTTGATAATAAAAATAATGATACTGTCCTTAAAAAACTATTAATATCTCTGAAGCTATTATATATAAAGGAATAAGATACACTAGAGTCTTTTACCTTGTCTATAAATCTTCTGATTAAAGCAGAGATTATATTTATAATATTAGTTACTTTCTCATATAACCTATAAATAAAACTAAAGTCTATATTTGATCTTGACTTAGTAAGTATCCCTATAGTTATTGATCCTCTTGAAAGATAATTAAATACATTGCTTAAACTTCTGATACACTTCCCCAAGAAGCTGTTATTATATTGAGAACCAGTAAATCTTGCTACTTTTACAGCTATTCCCACAAGTAGGCTATTATACATGAAATCACTCCTATGACTAGTTCAACTTAATATCAAGCACCGTTCCAAAGAAAGTAGCTTTCTTATTTTTAAGTCTAAATTGGGCCCCAACTCTAGTTTGTTCCCCCCCTGCAACGATAACATCTGGATTATCCCTTGCATTGGCTTCAACCTTAAATATTGCTACGTATTTATCAGGTATTGGAGCGTTAATCCATTGTCCATCCTTCTCTAAGGGTTCAGTATAGGGTTCATACTTCACTTCAGTAATTTCCCCAATGTAGGTTCCCTTATCGTAATGATATATTCCATCACCTACTACAATATTCTCCACTGTAGGCATTCTTACATTTGAAACTTCAATTGTTATAATAGCCTTTGTTGTCTCATTAACTACAATTGGTTGAGATTTTAATCTTTGGTACCCTCCAATAGCAACTAAAGCAATAATTAAAATTGCAGTCAAGTCAATAATATTTATAATTCCAAATATTTTTCCCTTATCATTGATTATTTTCATCGTTTTCCTCCATGATTTTCTAAGATTTTAGTGTATATTTCCTTGTGAACTTCTGCTAAAGATTCTGAGGAATAGTTGTTTTTTACCTTCTCATATAATTTTAGCCCCAATTCCTTCATAAGATCATTGTCATTTGCAAGCTTAAGAATTCTATCTGCTAGATTCTTATAATCGCCAACTTTTATCAAATATCCATTTACATCATCTTCAACCAATTTGCTCAAACCGCCTACATTTGTTGTAATTATTGGTTTTTTCATTAAGGCTCCCTCTAAAACTGCATAGGGGAAACTCTCACTTAAACTGGTTAAGACATTGATATCTATTGCATTATAAAATGAGTACTGATCCTTTAAAAAGCCAATAAAGTGGACTTTTTCCTTAATTCCTAAATCTGACGCCATATCCTTTAATCTTTTTTCATCATTACCCTCACCAGCTAAAATAAATTCCACATTACTATTCTCTAAAGAAACTTCTCTTGCTGCCTTAAGGAATGTGTCATGATCCTTTACTTTATCTAATCGTGCTATTATTCCCACAAATATTTTCTGTCCATCCTCAATACTATACTTCCTTAAAAATTCTTCCTTTTCAGCATGTTCTATAGTTTTATCCATATCTATGCCATTGTATACTGTGAATATATCCTTTTCTTTAAATCCTCTTTCCACGAGCATATCCTTAAATGCATCTGAAATAGCAATATAATAGTCAAATCTTTTAAGCGCTAACTTATTTAAGGTTGTATAAACTATTCTTTTATAAAAATTATCCTTAAAATCTAGATTAAAGTCACTGTGTATTGTAGTGATAAATGGTTTCTTAACCTTTCTTGCTAGGAAATATGCAATTAAATTAGCCCTAGCTCCATGACAATGAATTATATCATAACCATTCTCTTCTATTTCCTCCACTAATCTTCTAATCACAGACATATCTGATCTACTTTTTTGTTTGAAAACTTGGATAGGAACTCCTTCTTCTAATGCATCTTGATAAAAAGTATCTTCAATAAAGCAGATAACTTTGGCATCCATTCTCTTGTTTAAACCCTTTAAGAGTGCAATGATATGGGTCTTCGCACCACCAGTATCTCCACCACTTATTAAATGAAGCACCTTCATTTATAATTACCTCCTTCCTACCCTATTATTTCTAAAATCTTCTTAGTATACTTATTCTTTTTATCCCTACTAATTTTTAAAGCAGGTATAAGATTGTATTCACTACTTATTTGTTTAAATTCTTCTGGATAAAACCCTTCATTCTTTAAAACTTTGACCATCTTGGAATAATTAGTGCTGCTAGCTTTAACAAATACCTCCACCGGTCCTTTATTATTTATTACTTCACCTTGTCTCTTTTCAATTAATTTGAAGGCACTAAACCCCATAACATACTGTGACTTGAATATTCTATAGGCTTCTTCCTTTTTTAGAATTATTTCATCCTCTAATGGAAGAACCTGATTAATCAATTCTGGTAGTATTGGGCAATTAACCTGATAACCGTATATATCAAAGTCTCTGCCTAGTTTTTCACAGGCGAATAATACCCCTTTAGTAGTTTCAACATGATCTCTATGTCCATCTACTAAAAATGGTGAATATATTCTGTCTGGATCATTAGATTCAATAATTTCTTTAAGTGAGTTGACAAAATTCTCATGGGTAGAACACACTTCTCCATCCTTTTCATCCATAAAAATCACTTTGTCAAATCCATATAGGTCTGATATTTTCTGCCCTTCATCTTTTCTCTCTTGTATTAATTTCATATCATCTAGGTCTGAAGTTGCACCACTTCCATCAGTTATATAAACTAAGACCATTCTTTTAGCGACTTTTCTCAGCTGGATTAAAGTTCCTCCCATTCCAATTGTTTCATCATCAACATGGGGTGCAAATACTAACACCCTAGCTAGATTATCTTCCAATGAAGATTCATACTTATCTCTTTTCTTATACTCTTTATATACATATTTTGAATAGCTATTATTAGCAATTTTGATTGGATATTTTAGAAATAGCTTTGCAAAATTTCTTAGCATTTCACACCTCTAATTAAAAAAAGTCAGCTTTATTCATGGGTATCTTGAAGTCAACTTTTTTATCTTTTTTATTGTAAACATAAATAGTAGATTTTCTCTTCAACAGCTTATACGTTAATGACTCCTTGTTTCTATATTGGAAAATCAATCCCATATTAATTTTCCTAAACTTATGAGTTTGTTCCTTGCTTATTCTGCCTAATACATAATACATCCATTTGCTTCTCCCATAAAGAAGATAAAACTCACCTTTATATTCAATATAGTAATAGTTTCTATTGGGATTATTTGAGAACCTCCAATTTAAATATTCATCATCTATTTTGGATGACTCCTTCTTTAGTTTATCTTTTGAAGTGCAAAAGGAAAGATACCATGTATCATATTCCTCCCATCCCATTTTAATGTTACCCCTTGTTGAATTCTCATTGGGAAAGTTGTAAATGTATGCTTCATTGGTCTCTTCTAAGGCTAATCTACTCATTTCTGGGAAAATTCCCATCTTCCTATAATCCTCAAACAAAGCTGTATCACAAGGTTGATAACACTCTTTTCCCTCAATGTCATTTCTCCAGAAAGATCTAATGCCTATGGGAATTGTATCATCATATGAAATTATTATAAAAGAATCTCCATAAATATTATCAGTATATTTCCATTTAAACCAACTTACATCCTTATTATCATCGAAAACCTTATTAAATACTTCCAAAAAATCAAAAACCTGATTTTTACTTATTGTTGAAGATCTAATTACCTGGTAATTAATCATGCCTTTATTCAACACTATAACTACCCCTTACCATAAGATATACTGTGCTCTCAGATGTAGCTAAAACTCCTCTCCCATCACTTCTTGCAATTATTAAGAGATGGTTAGCTGGTATGTCTTCTCCGGACTTTATATCCACACCTGCAGTTACATCTGCAAGACCACCTTGAGGACTGGTTATGGCAGCAGCCTTACCTCCCCTTAATATAATCTCAGCACCTGCCTGACCAATGAGTTTTTGTCCTTCTGAAAGTTCAACCACTACAAGTTGAGCCTCTTCAGTAGTTCCACCACCAGTGGGTATCCCTGAAATCTTAGTATCCACATAATCTTTGACTTCCTGAATTTTTGTATTCAAGTAACTTAAAGTTATAAGTGGATCTGTTTCAGTTCCAGGCTCTGAAAATGCTATGCTTCCTATGGTTAATACCAATATAAAACTTACTATTATAATCGACTTTTTTATCTTCATTTTAATCTGGCAATTAAGTAAATATTGCCATCCTCCTTTCAAATTTAGTTGCATCTTTTTTCCTTTATGTTAACCACCTTTCATTATACTATATGTGGGCAAAAAAAATAAGCATATGTATGCTTATTTTTTAAATATGTAGGAGGATTCCTAAAAATTACCTAGACCGATACTAATTCTCAAGCCTTCGTCTACTTTTCTCATCATATCCTCATCAAACTTTCCTATCTTCTCTCTAAGTCTTTTTTTGTCTATTGTCCTGATTTGTTCCAACAACACCACTGAATCCTTTGGCAATCCGTAATCAGGTGCTGTTATTTCTATATGGGTTGGCAATCTAGCCTTATTGATCTGAGAAGTGATGGCAGCAACTATAATTGTTGGGGAATACTTGTTCCCAACATCATTCTGGATAACCAGAATGGGTCTGACACCACCTTGTTCAGAACCAATAACCGGACTAAGGTCCGCATAATAAATATCTCCTCTTTTAACGATCATAGCACTTCTATCTCCAGGTTGGATTCATATCCAATAAGATCGGTAATATCCTGTTCCAATCCCATTTCGGCGAGGGCTATGTTTATTTGATTAACTTCAAGGTATCCCTTGATAAACTCCTTGTATTTGCTACACCTATACTCTGAGCAATTACATAAAGCCATAAGCTTATCAAACAAGTCATTATTCCCTTCTCTGATCATAGGGAGACCTGAGTGATTTTCAGTCATCTTCTTTAACCCCCCCTTTCTATTTTTTCTTAGAGAAATATAGGGTCATTTTTATTATATCCTGTTGTTAAAATTTATGTCAACTAATAGATTAATCTAGTAGATAATCCAGCTGTTTAACTATCTTTCCATTCCTTGAATACACTCTAGGCAACCTTCTACCCATCATACAAACTAGCTCGTAGTTTATGGTCCCTAATTTTTGAGCTACTTCATCAACACTGGGGTAGCCTTCAACACCCTGGCCGAAAAATACCACTTCATCTCCAGGATTAACATCCTCAACCTCAGTTAAATCAAGCATAAGCTGATCCATGCATATTCTGCCTACCACAGGAACGATCTTGCCCTTAATATATGCTTCAGCCTTCTTGCTAAGTAATCTTGAATATCCATCAGCATAACCAATAGGTACAGTACCTATCTTACTCTTTCTCTTTGTATAGTAAATATGACCATAACTTATTCCAGTATCTTCTTCCACTTCTTTTACATTTGAAATTATAGCTTTTAAAGTCATAGCTGGTTTTAATAGTATCTTGGTCATATTAACTTCAAATGATGGATAATACCCGTAAAGCATAATTCCAGGTCTTACTAAATCTAGGTTGTACTCTGGGTGATCGATGATTGCAGCTGAATTAGAAACATGTTTTATAGGAATTTTTAATCCCCTTTCTTCAAGTCCTTCAACCATTTTCATAAATCTTGAAAACTGTAATTTGGTGAAAGCTTTATCCACCTCATCAGCCTTGGCAAAATGGGTAAAAATCCCTTCAATCTCTATATTATTCAATTTTGAAATCTTAATTATTTCATTTAAGGAATCCTCGTTTGGAAGAAATCCTACTCTCCCCATACCGCTATCAATTTTAATATGAATTTTAACTTCCCTGCCCATTTCTCCAGCTATTTGAGATAAGTTAAATGCATCATCATATCTATATATTGACTGTATTAAATCATTTGCAACTACCTTGTCCAAGTGATAGCTTGGTGTGTAATTAAGTATCATCAAGGGTCCCCTTATACCCGCCCTTCTTAATTCCACTCCTTCGTTGAGTAATGAAACAGCCAATCTTTCTGCTCCTATTTCCTTATAAAGCTTTCCTAACTCAACTGCTCCATGGCCATAACCATTAGCTTTAATAACTGGCATAATCATTGTGTCTTCTTTGATGTTTCTTCTAATTTCATTAAAATTATGAACAATATTGTCTAAATCTATTTCAACATAGGTTGGTCTTACATCTAAATGATTAACCATGATATTCCCCTCTCCAATTCTTACTCTACTACTAATGCAACAGCTCTTGGTAAAGCATCTATAATATCACTTGCTATCATTCCATATTCACCTTTTAGATCCCTAGCCATATCCCCTGCTAATCCATGTACATAGACTGCCAGTATAGCTGCATTAAAGGGGTCTTCCATCTGAGCTAAGAATGTACCAGCAACTCCAGACAGAATGTCTCCAGAGCCAGCAGATGCCATCCCAGGATTACCCGATTTATTTACATATACTCTCTCTCCATCAGTTACTATTGTATTGTGACCCTTTAAAACAGTAACAACACCGTAAGTTTGTGCAAATTTAACTGCTGAACCTTCTCTGTCTTCTTGAATTTCTTCTGTTGTCATCTTTAATAATCTTCCCATTTCCCCTGGATGTGGAGTTATTATGGTTTTTCCCTTCCTATGTCTTATAATAGTGGGATTATCTGATAGAATATTCAATCCATCTGCATCTAAAACCAAAGGATTTTCAAAATTCAATAAGCAATCTTCAATTAAATTCTTTTGCTTTAAACCCCGTCCAAATCCTGGTCCTAACACTAAAGAATCCAAGCCCTCCTGAGCTTGTCTATAAGCATATAAATCCGTTGCTTCCTTAACCATGACTTCTATAACCTTTAAACCAAAATCTCTTGCTAGATCTTTTTCTAGTATAGCGTGTACAAGTCCTGCTCCACTTCTAAGAGCTCCGTAGGTGGCAAGGTATACAGCCCCTAACATTCCTTGGCTTCCTCCTATTACTCCTATCCTACCAAAGCTTCCCTTGTGGGAATCTAAACTTCTCTTTGGCAATCTCAATGTCATATTATCATGCACTTTATACTCTTTTCTCTCGTCTCCTATTGCTATAGCCATTGTATACTCCTCCTCATTTGAAATTGATATATCTATCTTATTAATCCCTAGTAGATCCATTTGTTTCTTAAGGCTTTCACCAATGTTAATATATGGTCTTCCCCTATCTTCATGTAGAACTTCAATATCTTTCCACGAAAGCTCTCCAATCCCAGTTCCTATAACTTTTGACACCGCTTCCTTAGCTGCAAATAGTCCTGCAACTGTTGATATTTTATGATTTCTAGAATTTAAATATTCTATCTCCTTCTCCGTAAATAGCCTGCGATAAAAGCTATCTCTCTTATCACTAATCAATGTCTCTATTCTTCTATTATCTACGATGTCTATTCCTGATCTAATAGTCATAATATCACCCTTTAATTCATTAGCATACATACATCTAATGATATCATATTTCTAGATTAGTCACAATATAACAAAAAGGATATGATGCAAGTAACTCATCATATCCTGTCTAACATTGATACTATTTCTTAATTGTTCTACTACCTGGTTTCACTAACTCAAGTCCTTCTTTGCACATAGGGCAATCTTCTGCCATGTAATTTGAGATCTCTATTCTTTCTGCAGCAAAGAAAGGATATCTTAACTCACCTTCAGTCCTATCTATAAGAGCAGCTATTGCAACAACTTTACCGCCTAATCCTTCAATTATATCTATTGTCTCATAGGATGACTTTCCTGTTGTAACAACATCCTCTGCGATTAGGACCCTTTGTCCAGGTTTTACTGTTAATCCCCTCTTCAGTTTCATTTCTCCATTTTCTCTCTCAGTAAAAAATGCAGGTTTACCCATTTGTCTCCCAATTTCATAGGATACTATAACTCCTCCTAAAGCAGGACCAACCACTAGGTCAAATTCAATTCCCTTTATTTTTTCTACTAGCCTTGCAACTACTTTCTCTGCCTTGTCAGGATATTGAAGCAATTTTGCACATTGAATATATTTATTGCTATGCTTTCCTGATGATAGTAAAAAATGTCCCTCAAGTAAAGCATCAGATTCCTTTAGTAATTCTATTATCATATCAACACTCTCCCTAAATTATAGTTTATTAAAGCCTATATCTTGTCTCATATCAATTACAGCTTTTCTAGTAAAATAATCGAAGTTCTCATAGCCATCTTTTTCTTTCATATATGCACAGATTATGCCTCTGGATGAATTTACTAGTCCACCATTTAATCCATTTAGATATAATTTTACATCATCCCCTGATGCCCCTTGAGCATTATATCCAGGGATTAAGAAGTATAGATTGGGATATCTCTTTCTTATGTCCATAGCTTCATCAGTATGAGTGCCACCTACTACTAAGCCCAGGGATGAGTACCCACACTCTCCCATGAATTCTTCTGCCATTTCATTGAGCTTATCTCCAATATGATAATATATTTTCTTTCCCTCAGAATCCTTATACTGAATATCCTTAGCTCCCTTGTTTGAAGTTCTAAGAAGTACAAATACTCCCTTATTTCCTTCTCTTAAGTAGGGAAGGTAGGGTTCAATAGTGTCATACCCCATAAATGGATTTAAAGTTATAAAATCCGCCTCAAAATCACCACTAAAATGTCCTTTCCCATACATGGCTGCAGTTGTGGATATATCTCCTCTTTTTACATCCCCCAGGGTAAGGTTTCCAAGAGATTTTATATACTTAAGTGTTCTTGAATAAGCCGTTAACCCTTTTAAACCAAATGCTTCGTAAAAAGCTATTTGTGGTTTGTAAATTGGTACAATATCAAATGTAGCATCAATTATTCTCTTGTTAAACTGAAATATAACCTGGTCAATATCTTGATATTTATTCTTTAACTCTTCTGGAATATAGTCAATGTTTGGATCTAAACCGACACAAACCATCCCTTTTTCTTCCACCTCATTAAAAAGTCTATCGATTATCATCTACTCACACCCTTTCCTTATAATTTTAAGAGTGATTGTTGGTACATAGGTTTTTAGCATTTTATTGCCTCCTTTAGATTTTAACCCTCCGGATAACGCATAAAAAAAGCCTTCCTAAAGGAAGGCATAAGTATGCTAATGATTCTTACACGCTCTCCTTTCCAATCTCACAGGATCAGTTTAAAGGTATTTATTTATATAATAATTATCACAGTAGAATGATTAAGTCAATAAGAAGTTCTCTACTAAATTGATAAATCCTTTTTATTAAAGACTACAAGACCTGAAATATAACATATTAAACCAAGTACAAATAAAAGGACAAAGTTAAAATATATTCCATCAACTTGACTTAAAATATCTGAATTTTTATAGAAGGTAAGAATGGTTCCATACTTAAGATTTTCTAGCTTCCCTCCCACATTAGCCAAAGTGCTGATCAAGAAAAACATTATTGGAATTCCTCCTCCAAGAGCAAGAGAATTTTTAGTTTCATTAAAGAATGCTGATGCAAGAAATCCAATGCCTCCAAATGCAAAATGAAGGGCAAATGCTCCAATATTCAAGTCAAAAAATATCTTCTTATCCAAACTTCCTGGAAAAAATGCCTCTGATAATCCAATACCCATAAGGGTTATATATACTATAAGTAAAAATATACTCCCTACTAGAAAAGTTACTTGTGTCAAGGCTATTTTCTTTCTATCATTTGGGGTAGCAAGTAGATATGCCATACTTCCACTATCCACATGTTTCGCTATCATTCTATTTGAAACAATTATTATGAATATCATAGGAAACATTATTACTAAGAATCCATATAGATAAGATGCTATAAATCCAATTAATGAAGTGTCCAGAAGATTGAAATTAAGCGCATTTGTAAATTCTTGTGGTAATACATTCATCATAGCTCTAATTGCGTCCTCACGCTCTGGATCATACATGGTTATCATTATCCCAAAATACATAAGCAGTATCCCGCAAAATACTAGGAATAATTTATAGTTATTTTTGATATTCTGTTTAAGCAATGTAATATTAATCAACTTTTTCACCTCCATAATAATGCAAGAATAGTTCCTCAATGCTTTGGTGAGCTGATTCAATATCTCTTATATCACATTTTGATAACTCCTTTAATAATCCTCCAACATTTCCTCTTATCTTAACTTTAGCAGTACTATTATTTACAATGATTTCCTCACCATAGGTATTCTTAAAGGTTCTTAACTCTTCCTCATTATTAAATGTTATGTGGAAAACCTTGCTTTTTGCCTCCTGTAAGGTTTTAATATCTTCAATTGCAACCATTCTTCCATCCTTTATTATCCCAACCTTATTACAGGTCCGACCAACCTCTTCAAAACTATGTGAGGACATTAGAATTGTCTTTCCCCTTCTTTTTTCCTCATGTACAATTTCCACAAAAATATTCTGCATCAATGGATCCAGGCCTGAAGTTGGTTCATCCAGTATTAGTACTTTTGGATCATCCATTAAGGCACACACTAGTCCCACTTTTTGTTTCATTCCCTTGGACATCTTTCTAATTCTTCCCTTTGGATCCAACTCAAGTCTTTCTACAAACTGACTCATTCTAGATAAATCCTTCATTTCTCTCATCTTAGCCATGAATTTGAGAAACTCTAAGCCAGTCATGTTTTCAAAGAAGGCAATCTCTCCCGGTAAATATCCCACGCTTTTTTGAATTTTTTCTGACTGAGTCCTAGCATCAAACCCCAATACTCTAGTTGATCCCTTATCTGGATTTAGAAACCCCATTAAGTGTCTTATGGTGGTAGTTTTCCCAGCACCATTTGGTCCTAAGTATCCAAATATATCTCCTTCTTCTATGGAGAAATTAAGGTCAAATACACCCTTGTTATTACCATAATCCTTTGTTAGGTCTTGAATTTCTATTATGCTCATTTTATTCCCCCTTAGCCTATGACCTTAGCCTATTATTAATATTAAAAGGTACTGATACATATAATAAGCATCTATTCTTGTTTTAATATTATCAAATAACTTATCTCTTTTATAGGGCAAAGTGATAAATGTTTTTAAAATATTATTATTTATAAAAAATTTGGGGTATATTTAAATAAAATTCTGAAAAGATGGTGATCAATTGAGAATAACAAGTATTGGCTTTCCTAGAATGAATAAGGAGAAAAGTGAGAAAAGAGATTTTGTCCCCCTCTTATTCCAAAAGCTTCGTTCCTTAAAAGGTATCGATATCTTAGTGGAAGAAAATTATGGTTCAGGTATGAATTTTTTAATTGAAGATTATATATCTGCTAATAATAAGATTCGGTTTCTTCCTAGAAAAGAAGTACTTAAGGCTGATTTAGTGGTTGTTTTGAGAACACCTGAGGAAGATGAATTAAGATGGATGAATAAAAACACAGTACTTTTTTCCATGCTTCACTATGAAACTCGTGCTAGTAGAAATAAACTCCTCCAGGAACTTTCCCTGTTTCCATTTTCAATGGATGGAGTGGTAGATGATTGGAATAAGAGAATGGTAGTAAATTACAGCGGGACTTCATTTTCGGGTGTTAAAGAAGCTTTTAAAGAATTAGAAAAATCAACAGATCATTTTGAAAAACCAGGTCATAGGCCATTAAATGCAGGAATTTTAGGGTTTGGTTCTGTTGGACTAGAAGCAGCCAAGGCCCTAAAAACCTTAAGCGATAACTTTTTTCTAAATAAATCATCTTCTACTCCTGGTATGATTATTAACCTCTACCCTAGAAATATAACTGAAAATCCTGACCTCTTAAAATCACAGTTAGAAAACATGGATCTTCTTATTGATGCCAGCAGAAGGCGAGATCCTTCCAAGTTTATCATAAAGAATGAATGGCTCTCAGTAATGCCTAAGCACAGCGTGATACTTGATTTATCAGCTGACCCCTACAACACAGAAGTTTCCCCAATACAAGTAAAAAGTATTGAGGGAATACCTACAGGAACCTTGGATCAGTTGGTTTTTTATCCTGAAGATCCCATATATAAAACTATCCCTACACAAGTAGATACAAGACATAGAAGAACTGTTGTTAGTTGCAATGCATGGCCAGGTGTAGATCCAATAGGTTGTATGACCTTATATAGTAAACAGTTGACTCCTTTTTTGAAGGTTCTATTATCACATAATATTGAGGATTTATCTATAAAATCAGATAATCCCTACGAAAGAGCACTTATCAGATCCTCCCTAGAATATTTTCTTGAATCAAAGAAGAGCTGATTAAATTATCAGCTCTTCTTTGACTCACTCTATTACTATATATTGATACAAACTTCATTGAAGTTCTCAATTACTAGATCAGCAATTTTTTCAATCTTATCAAAATCCGATTTAGCTGAATCATCTTTAATTGCCACAACCCTTATTCCAATTTTATTAGCAGCTTCCATGGAGTGAAGTGCATCTTCAAAAACTACCATATCCCTTGGTAAGACCCCTGTTCTTTCAACAATAAGCTGGTAGAATTCCTTCTTGTACTTCTCAATCCCTACCCCTTTACAGGTTTGAACAAATTCAAAATAGTCAAATATTTGCAGTCTTTTCAAGGCTGCAATAGCCAAAGGATCAATGGTTGCTGTTGCTGCGACAATTCTAATGCCTTGGTTTTTTAATCTTTCTAGTAATTCCTTTGCTCCTTCTTTTAAAGGTATGGTGTTTTCGTAATAATATCGTAAGATCTCCTCCATTTGATGATTTATCTCATCCCCTGATTCCTTTAGATTAAATCTTTCCTTAATAACAAAAGATGCCTCATAAAGACTGTATTCCTTAAGACTTTCTCGTATATTAGGTTCAACCTCTATTCCCTTCTTAATCAAGTAATTATATGCCAACTTCTCCCAAATTCCCATGGAATCAAACAATGTTCCATCCAAATCAAATATAGCTAATCTCATTTATTTCCACCCCTTATATATGTTAATTCTACCACCATGGGTATTTTTGTCAATTATGTGCTACTAACTAATATCCTAATCTGATATAATTAGTGTATCGAAATATTTAATGGAGGGATACTATGAATTTTTTACTAAAAGCAGGTGGAGATGTTAATGTTGTATTGGCATTTAAAGACACAGAAGAAGTAAATAAGGGAAGTGATTTGTTTAAGTTTTTAAAAGAGAAAAAGCTATTCAAAGGAAGTGAAGGAGAAGTTTATACTCACTTATCAAAGGATGAATCTTTTGTATTCCTAGGTTTGGGAGATGAGAAAAAATTAAACTTCCAAAGTCTTAGAAAATCTTTCTTTTTATTGGGAGAAAAAGCCCAAAAGTTAAATATCACATCTCTTTCAATTTCAGTTCCTAGGTTTGGAGACTTATGTTACACAACTACTATCAAATCTCTAGCTGAAGGTCTTATTCAATCACAATATTCTTTTGAGAAATTTAAAAGTGACAAGAAGGAAAAGACTTTCTTAGAAGATATTTATCTTGAAGTACTTGAAGAAAAAAGAGAAAAGGTTGAAGCTGGTTTAAAAGAGATAGAAACTATTATGGAGGGCGTTTTCATAACCAGGGATTTAGTAAATGAACCAGCCATGAATATGTATCCTGAAACCCTAGCAAAGGCTGCAGTTGATAATCTATCATCTCTTGGAATTGATGTTAAGGTTTATGGCCAAAAAGAGATTGAAGAAATGGATATGATAGCATTCTTAGCAGTATCCAAAGGTTCAGAAAAAGAACCTAAGTTTATTGTTATGAACTATAAGGGAGATCCATCATCAGAAGAAAAGCTAGCACTTGTTGGAAAGGGATTAACCTATGATTCAGGTGGCTATAGTATAAAAACAGCTGAAGGTATGGCAACAATGCATTCTGATATGGCTGGTAGTGCTTCTGTAATAGGTGCCTTGTATTCAATTGCAAAGGCTGGAATAAAGAAAAACGTTATTGGTATAGTTGCTGCCTGTGAAAACATGATTTCAGGAGGTGCCTATAAGACAGGAGATATTATCGGGTCAATGTCAGGTAAAACCATTGAAGTTGGAAATACTGATGCAGAAGGTAGAATTACCCTTGCTGATGCCCTATGGTATGCAGCAACAGTTGAAAAGGCTAATAAGATTGTTGATTTAGCTACATTAACTGGTGCTTGTGTAGTTGCACTTGGAAGTATCAATACTGGTGCAATAACAAATGATGAATCCTTAATGGATGATATTAGAGAGGCTGCGAAGATTTCTGGAGAACCTGTTTGGGAACTTCCCCATGATGAAGAATACAAAGAATTGTTCAAAAGTCACTTTGCAGATTTAAAAAATACCGGAGGCAGATGGGCAGGGGCAATAACTGCTGGAATGTTCCTACAGGAATTTGTTAATGATACTCCCTGGGTTCATTTAGATATTGCGGGAACATCATTTATCTCTGGTTCCAGAGGCTACCTACCTAAGGGAGCTACTGGAGTTCCAGTTAAAACGCTGTTCAATTTGGTTAAAAATATGTAAATAAATAAGAGTCGTACCTTTTGAATTGGTACGACTCTTATTTATTTTTTAAAACCCCACCTAGTAAGCCTATTATAGCAAATATGGTATAATAGCCTGCTGAGCTTATGGAATTATTGGTTAGTTCTTCAACTCCCTGAATAATCAGTTGATCTCCGCCAAATAATGAAACCACCCAGCCAACTATTAAACCAACTACTAATCCTCCAATCACCAGCATCACCTCCATTTGTTATCATAATATATAATATCAGATTCCCTTATATTTTACTATCTATATTGTCCATTCACCATGAACTATTCCAACTAGATGCCAAGCATTATTATGTTGTTCAAATACCAGCTTCAAACTCTTCCAATCCATCCCCTGGTATTGAGGATCAAATCCTGTAAAGTGAAATTCTACAAATTGTCCACTTGGATAAGCAGTATCAACATTATTCAATGAATTACCCATACCAATTTTAGTATTATTTCCAATTTGATGTGGATTTTCGAAATCAACATCGTAAATAAACCTATCATAATAATCATCAAATACCATGGAAATGGGATCTCCTGATCCATCAAAATAACCCCAAAGCAAGACTGTCGGACTATTTACAAGGTTCTGGAACTGTACTGCTTGAATAACTATGTCATCTTGTGTGTTAACATAGTCATAAGGCGTAAATCTAACACCCTTTGTTGGATGTACATAGGATGCCAAATCACTCATGTTCATATCAGCAATTAACTCCACTGCCTCCATGGCGGTAACTAGTAAGGAGGCTCCAGGGGTTGGTCCTATGGACTCAACAACTTCCTCTTCTTCCTCTTCCAGTTGAGACACTTGCTCTTGCAACTGTTGGATTTGCTCATTTAAGTCATTAACTTCATCATTTAAGGATCCAATGGTTGCATCCTTGCCCTGAAGCTGAGCTTGCAAGTCTTCTACTTCAGCGGAATTATCAACAACTGGTGTGGTGCAACCTGAAAGTACTAAAACCAATACTAATATAATTGAAAAAACAAATTTATTCCTACTAGACATATAATCACACCCTATTTAATATATTTGTCTTATTTCTACCCAAATGTGTTAATTCTAATATTTCAATAAGGTTACAATACTTTTTTAACAATATTATAGTGCTTTCAAAGCATCCTTTATTGATATTGCTAGGTCTTTTATTTGCTCTTCTCTTCTTCCATTCTTCCAATCAATTATCCCTGTTCCTATTAAATTAGCTTGTTTTGCATCGCATATTATCTTTATTTGCTTTATGGCGCTAGTTCCTCCCATGCTTTTAAAGGGGAAGTAATGGGTTACAAAAATGTAAACTGGTTTAGAGTTAAGACCTTGAGCCCTACTTAAGTAAGCTTTCAAGGCTGGTGAAATGTAGAATCCTCTTACTGGTCCTCCAACTACTAAAGCATCATAGTCATTGGGATCTATATTCTCACTAAATAAAATCCTGTTTATGTTTATCTCATCTCTTTCTTCTCCGCCAATAATATCTAATTTCTTTAATTCAACCTGCATGTTTGATTTGCTTAATTCATCTCTTATTACTTCACCTACTGCATATGTATGTCCTGTAAATGAGTGTACTATTATACCTACCTTCATTTCATATCCCTCCATTTAATTTAGCTTGTTTTAGGGCTTCTTCTATTGCTTTTATTATTACTCTACTGCTATAGGTTGCTCCAGATATAGTGTCAACCTTTAGGCTTTGTTCATCTATAACTGAGTCTATGATTACTTCAGCGGGCCTTCCCTGACCATTTCCATGGTCCAGTATTATTATATCATTAATTTCACCATTTAAGATTTTAACTTCCACAGTAGCGGAAACTGGAACAACACTATATTCTCCAATGTAGGTTCCATCCTTTAAAGTGGATATGTCAATATCCTCCACTCCCATTGTTACCAACTGGTCCAGACTATTGCTCAAATACAAATAAATTCCTACAAATACAAGGATCACTACAAAAACAATAGCAATTAAAACCTTTTGCCACCTTTTCACCCTATTCACTTCCCTTTGAGTTTTTTTCGCTTTAAAGCGATTCCAAGACAATTATACCACTTACATTTAGCTTTGCAAGTGGTATAGGTTGAAATTCAGCTATTTTACTATTTCATTGACTAAACCAATAAGGAGAATTCTAAATACATACATCTACCCATTCTCCACTTATGACTTCTCTAAGGTAGTCTATATCAATCTTCATACAAGCATTAGGACTACCTGCAGCAGGATAAACATACTCATACACCTTTAAGGACTCATCCAGGTAAATCTTCAAAGGCTTACTTAAGCCAAAGGGACAGACCCCTCCAACAGGATGGCCAGTTGCCTCAAATATGTCCTCTGCACTAATAAATCGAGCTTTTTCCTTGAATATAGCTTTGAATTTCTTATTATCCAGCCTGACATCACCCTTGGCCAGTATTAATATATCCTCTTTTTTAAGCCTTATTGCCATGGACTTAGCTATCATTCCCTCTTCAACACCTAGTGCCTTTGCTGCCAAAGGTACAGTTGCTGTACTTTCTTTTAGTTCATAAATATCTATATTTAATTTATTATTTTCTATATGCTCTTTTACACTTTCTAAAGTCATGGTATCCACTCCTGCTATTTTTTAACTATTAATCCTCTATTATAGGCATCTTCAATCATATACTCTACAAATTCCCAGAGAGATTTTGATGATTTTTTTACAGGCTCAATTCTCTTATAAATATCCTTTTGACTAACTTCATGCTTCTTCCAGGTGCCTCCACCATTGTAATAATTGTTAAGCATTGGTTGTAGTCTATCCATTGATGCTGCAAATAGGGCTTCTTTAGTCTCCATTTCTTCAAACTCATCCCAAAGGCTTCTAAATTCTCTTGATTTCTCTTCATCAAGCATCCCAAATATCTTATCAGCAGCTTCCATTTCTCTAGCTAGTTTATCCTCATTTCCCTTCTCATCATAACAGAAGGTATCCCCAGCATAAAGTTCTACAAGATCATGTATTAACAACATTTTAATAACCTTACTTGAATCAATGTTTTCATCCGCATAGTTGGACAAAACCATGGTCATTACAGATATATGCCATGAGTGTTGGGCATCATCCTCTCTTTGCTCTGATCCAATTAATTTTGTCTGTCGAAGAACTGTTTTCATCTGATCTAGTTTAACTATAAATTCCATATCCTTTAATAATCTATCCATAATTTTATCCCTCCAATTTCTCATAACTATATTCTAACACAAAATGTTTTTCAAAAATCATTAAAAAAATATGTTGACAAATATTATTATTGGGTCTAAAATACTATTTAATACATAAAAGCGTTGAAGGAGAGAAACTCTAAGGATGATATTTATAGAGAGTCAGTGTTTGGTGGAAACTGACAATACGCCATTGAGAAATATACCCTCCTAAGCTTATAGGCCAAAAGTATAACAAGTAGGTCTATACGGGATGCTCGCCGTTAAAAGAGATAGGACTGCTAGGTCTGAATAAGTGATGGCTTTGCCATAATATGGGTGGTACCGCGTGAGAATATCTTTCGTCCCTATGAATCTTTTGATTTGTGGAGATGGAAGATTTTTTTATTTTTAATTTAAGGAGGAGAGTTTTATGACAAAAGGTATTTTAAAATCAGTATTATTAATCTTATTAGCAGTGAGTTTACTTAGTGGGTGTAGTGCATCCACATCATCCAAGGATGATAAGTTTATTGTTGGAATTAATCAGTTAGCTGAACATCCAGCATTGGATGATGCTAGACTAGGTTTTGAAGAAGCTCTCAAAGAAGCAGGAATAGAAGTTGAATTCGTATACCAAAATGCTCAAGGAGATATTCCAACATCCTTAAGCATATCTCAAAAGTTTGCCCGGGATAAAGTTGATTTAATTTACGCAATAGCAACTCAAGCAGCTCAAAGTTCAAAACAAGCTACAAGTGATATCCCCATATTATTTAGCGCTGTTACAGATCCGGTTTTAGCTGAATTAGTTGAATCCATAGAAAAACCTGGTGGAAATGTTACAGGAACCAGTGATGCAACCCCTATGAAAGCCCAGCTAGAAACCTTTAAGAAGCTGGATCCAAACATAGAAAATATTGGAATCCTATTTAATACCAGCGAAGTAAACTCAGAAATACAGGTAAATCAAGCTAAGGAATTTGCCAAGGATTTGGGCTTAGTAATAGTTGAAATGGGAGTATCAAATATCAATGATATTCCTCAAGCTATGGACTCACTTATTAAAGATATTGATGGTTTTTACGCCATAACAGATAATATGGTAGCATCAGCAGTGGCTATTGTAGCAGATAAGCTTAATAATGCAGGAATAGTATCTGTGGGTGCAGAAGGTTCATTTGTTGAAGGTGGATTACTGGTTTCAGATGGAATTAGCTACTTTGAATTGGGAAGACAAACAGCTCAAATGGCGAAATTAATTTTAGTAGATGGTAAAAGTCCATCAGAGATCCCTTCCGAGTCAGCAAAAGAAACAACTGCAGTATTTAATCCAGACACCTTGTCAAAACTAGGCTTAGATGAAAACAATCAGGTGTTTAAGGATGCAAAAGCTATAGGAAATTAAACACCTTAAGGAGGCACTTACATGAGTACACTAATTCTAACCTCCCTGGAGCAAGGTCTGATATTTTCAGTCCTTGCCATGGGAGTAATCATGACATATAAAATATTAGACATGGCAGATCTTTCAGTAGAAGGTACCTTCCCCCTTGGTGCCTTCGTATTTGCCAAGTTTATATTAGCTGGCTTTAATCCAATACTATCCACTGGACTTGCCTTTGTATTTGGATCCTTTGCTGGTTTAATTACTGCTTTATTATTTGTAAAATTGAAGATACGTCCACTTTTGTCTGGAATACTTACCATGACAATTCTATATTCTCTTAACCTAAGGCTAAATGGCAGGGCGAACATACCCCTTTTTAATTACTCTTCAATTTATGGTGAAATTTCACCAATTATATTATTGGCAATCATAATAATATCAATAAAAGTGTTAATTGATATCTTCTTAAAAACAGAAATTGGCTATTTATTAATAGCAACTGGGGACAATGAAATTTTAGTTAAATCCTTAGGTAAAAGTACAAATACCTATAAGATTCTAGGCCTTATGCTATCCAATGGTCTAGTGGCTCTAAGTGGGGCCTTGATGGCACAGTATCAAGGTTTTGTAGATATTACCATGGGTAGTTCAATTATTGTAATTGCCCTTGCCTCCATAATAATTGGAGATAGTATAAAAAGAAATTCCAACACAATTAAGTTGACCACCAGGGCAATCTTTGGAGCCATCTCCTATAGACTCATTGGTGGATTTGCAATTGACTTAGGCCTTAGCCCCAGTGATCTTAAAGCAATAAGTGCCTTGATTGTAATAGTGTTCATATCATACAATAATTTTTCTACACCCTTTGTAAATAGCTTAAAAAAGAAAGGAGGGAAGTCTGATGTTAAAAGTAAAAAATATGTGGAAGAGTTTTAATAGTGGAACTGATCATGAAATCAATGTATTTAGAAACTTTAGTATTTCCTTTAATGAAGGCGAATCTACGGCTATAGTAGGTCCTAATGGCTGCGGCAAAAGTACTCTTCTCAATCTTATTTCAGGAAGCCTTCCCTTAGATAGTGGAAAGATATTACTTAAGGATAGAGACATCTCTCTTCTCCCTGAGGAAAAAAGATCCTTAAGCATTGGAAGAGTCCATCAAAATCCATCCTTTGGCGTTTCCCCAAGCCTTACTATTCTTGAAAATCTAGCCCTTGCCAATAAAAAGGGAGAGTCTTTTTCATTAAAAAATCTGGTTAAAAAGGATTCTATCTTGTCCTTCAAAGAACTTCTCAAAACACTGGATTTAGGTCTTGAGGATAAGTTAAATACTCAGGTTAAGTTTCTATCCGGAGGTCAAAGACAAAGCCTTTCTCTTCTCATGGCAACCATAAAAAATCCTGATCTTTTACTTCTTGATGAACATACTGCAGCCCTAGACCCTAAGACTTCTTTCGTAGTCATGGAAAAAACTAGAGACTTAATTGAAAAAAACAACATAACAACAATTATGATCTCTCATAATTTAAACGATGCCCTGAAGTATTCTCAAAGAATCATAATGATGGATAAGGGTGAAGTGATATTAGATAAGAAAAGCTCCATGGTCACCGAGAAAGAATTGTTAGATATATATACTAGACAACTGGTAGCAAAGATTACTGCATAAGCTTTGTGGGTATTATCCAAATACAAATCTTTGGAGGGATGATATGGGATATACAAAATTAGAAGGAAATCTTGTTGGCAAAATGGGCTGGGAGATGGATATAGATGGACACCCTTTTATTACTGATGCCACGGAAGAAGTTGGTGGAGAAAATAGAGGTCCAAGTCCCAAAATACTTCTTTTAGCTGGTTTAATTGGATGTACAGGTGTAGACGTAAGGATGATTCTCCATAAAATGAAAGTAGAACTATCTGATATGAAGATTTCTGCTGAGGCTGATTCTTCTGATGATCATCCTAAGATTTATACAAAAATTCACTTGACTTATAGCTTCTTTGGAGAAAATCTGTCCCTAGAAAAATTAGAAAGGGCGGTTAAACTTTCAAAAGATAGGTATTGTGGAGTCTCTGCCATGTTAAGTAAGGCAGCGGATATAACATATGAAATAATAGTAAAAGAAAGAGAAGCCTAATTTAAGGCTTCCTTGTATTTTTTGCTCCTTCTTAAGGCTTCCATAACCCCAAATTCCTTTGTCCATCTAAAATTGATCTTAAGGCTTGTGGAAAGATCCTTATATATATTTCTGTTGTTTTCATAAGCTTCATCCTTTAAATATATAAGACCTTCATTATTCTCTTTAAGAAAAAATACTAAAGCATCTTCATCTTCCTTGGTTAAAGCTTCTCTAAGTATAAACAAGGGCTCTATGTTATTCCCTCTTACAATCTCAATAGCTTCCTTTATTTTTATCCAACCTTCCTCATCATCTGGAAAACTTAGTTCAAAGACTAATACTTTTAATCCCAGTTTTGAGAACCTTTCGATTAAGCTTCTTTGGTTGCCAGTCCCATGAATATCTCCCTTGGAAATATATGTTCCTTTTAAGTCCTTTTCTTCCATTGCCTCTATAAGATTGGTTAATCTATCTCCCTCTAAAAATATGTCCCTGTCCTCAAAATATACCCTCTTATTTTTATTTTCTATATCATTGATAATATGGGTAATTTCCCTTAATTCACACTTGTCCATCTCCTCACAAACCTTACTATACATGGAAAATCTCTTTATACTAGGAAGGTCGTAAATCTCATCATATTGAAGAAAATTATACATATTAGAATATCTCTTTTCCATACTAATATTATTTAATTTAATCTCTTCCATATTTTCTTTATTTCTTACACTCTTTACCTTAACTAATATCTCCTCAATACTTCTCTCTGTTTCTATCCCCAATAATAACTCAACAAAAGCTAAATATGGATTGTCTCCCAATTGGAAATCTATGTCTAAAAAGTCCTCTTCCTTATCCCCAATTACTGCTGTTAAGGCATTGGGAATAATCTCCTTGGTTAAAGAACTATATTCTTTGATACTTTTATCCAAACCTTCTTCATAAGAAAATACCACCAAATCTGGATTTTCGCTTAAGAGAATGTTCTTATATGATAACTTTTCCAAATGCATGTCATAAAGGCTTATCTTTACCCTATCCTTTAGGTAGTCTGGAATAAACTCACATAAGGCTAATAATTCCAGTGGCTCCCTGGTTCTTATCAATAAATCTTTGGTTTTTTTGATCCCCAAACCTGGTCTTAAAAATAAAATTTTCATAGTTTTCACCCCTTATAACTTCTATTAATACAATTATACCTTATGATTTTCGATTTATGGAATAATATTTTCTTCTTGACTTCGAACACTTGTTCTGTTATTATGATTTTACCAAGACTCCTTGATAAAACTATTTAAAGGGAGGGATATTAATGAATGACAGAGTTATTTTTCATATAGATGTAAACTCCGCTTATCTCTCCTGGGAAGCTGTTTATAGGCTCCAGCACGGGTCGTCTATAGATTTAAGAGAGATACCATCTATTGTAGGTGGAGATCAAGAAAAAAGACATGGGATAGTCCTTGCTAAATCCATACCTGCTAAAAAATACGGGATAATAACAGGAGAAAGCGTGCATTCAGCAAGGGAAAAATGTCCTCAGCTGGTGTCAGTGCCTCCCAACTACCCTAGGTATGTACTGGCAAGTGATGCAATGATAAGAATATTGGAAAAATACTCTCCTCATATTCAGAGATATTCAATTGATGAAGCTTTCTTGGATTTTTCAGGCAGGGGAGAAAACTTTATGGATGCTGCTTTTAGATTAAAGGAGGAAGTAAAAGAAAGTCTTGGTTTTAGTGTTAATATTGGGATAGGCCCCAATAAACTCCTTGCAAAAATGGCTTCTGATTTTACAAAACCAGATAAAATACATACCCTATTTCACCATGAAATTAAGGATAAAATGCACTCCCTTCCTGTAAGAGATCTATTTATGGTTGGATCCAGAACTGAGAAAAAACTTCAATCCAGAGGAATATTTACCATTGGAGATCTTGCAAATACAAAGAGAGACTATATTCATTCATGGCTTAAAAAGCCAGGTCTACTCATATGGGAATATGCCAATGGAATAGAAGATTCTCCCGTTAAAAATGGTCTTATACCCCTTAAGTCAGTGGGTAACTCCACCACCATGCCCTTTGATGTGGAGACAAGAGAAGAAGCCCATAAAGTTCTTCTAGCAATCTCTGAAATGATAGGACTAAGATTAAGGGATCTTGATTCCTGTGGTGGCGTTATATCAGTATCTATTAAAAACCATATGTTTTTTTCCTACTCTCACCAAAGGAAGCTTATAACACCTACTAATTGCACCAATACTATTTATAGGGTTTCCAGAGAATTGTTTGATGAGATGTGGAAGGGAGAAGCCCTAAGGCATTTTTCCATAAATCTTTCCAATCTCGTATCCAATGATTTTTTTCAACTTTCAATCCTTGAGAGTTACAACAAAAAAGAAGAACTTTTAGATAGGACAATTGATAATATTAGATTGAAATACGGTCAAAATTCAGTTATACGATCTTGTTTTTTATACTCAGGTATAGATCCAATAATAGGTGGAGTAGTTGCTGAAGAAGCCTACCCAATGATGTCAAGTATACTTTAAAGGAAGGAAGTGAGAAGGCGTTTTTCTTTTACGCCTTGTAATATGAAGGTACTTATGAAGCAAATAGAAATGATTGCTTGGTTTAAAAGCGATACTTACCCCATACCCCTTAGATTTAGAATTGAGGGTGAAGATAAATCGAAGATAGTAGTAAAAATAGATAAAGTCTTGTTCCAAGAAGAAGAGAAACTTGGTGGAAATAGAATGGTTATTTATAGATGTGAAGGAATCATTCAAGGCCTTCAAAAATTATTTGAATTAAAGTATGAAATATCCACTTGTAAATGGTTCTTATTTAAATTATAAGGGGAGGAAAAATCCTCCCCTTAATAACATGTAATCTCACTATTTCCAGTTATTATACTTCCACTTAAATCCTTTATGCTATTAAATCCATAATCAGTCATATACTTCTCAATCCCAATTATAACATCCTCCATAATAGATGGAGTAACAAAATTAGCTGTTCCAACCTGTACTGCAGATGCGCCGGCTATTAAGAATTCCACAGCATCATCTGAATTCATAATTCCACCAACACCAATAACGGGAACAGTTACAGCATTTGCAACTTCCCATACCATTCTTACTGCCAGTGGTTTAATAGCAGGTCCAGATAAACCACCAGTAATATTTCCTAAGATTGGCTTTCTTGTTCTTATATCTATTGCCATTGCAGTCACTGTATTAATAAGGGAAACTGCATCAGCTCCACCCTCTTGTGCTGCTTTTGCAATAAGGGTTATATCCCCTACATTTGGAGTCAACTTTGCAATGATAGCCTTATCCGTATATCTTCTTACTGCCCTTACTATATCATGGGTTGCCACAGGGTCCATTCCAAATGATTCTCCCCCTACAGCAAGGTTTGGACATGATATGTTTAGTTCTATACCATCTACTCCATCTCTAGCTTGGAGAAGTTTAACCATTTCAATGAACTCTTCTGTACTGTAGCCAGAGATGCTAATTATCAAAGGTGAATTGAACTTTTCAAACTCTGCTACTTCATGTTCAAGAAAATAATGTATCCCCTTATTCTGGATACCCACGGCATTTAACATTCCACTGGGAGTTTCCATAAGTCTTCTAGGGGGGTTACCTTCTTTTGCCTTGTAGGTTATACTCTTAGGTAGCATGGCCCCAAGCTTATTAAAATCCAATAACTCTTTCATTTCAATACCAAATGTTCCTGATGCTGGCATTACAGGATTTTCCATTATAATATTCCTAATCTTAACCTGAGTATTAGGTTTCATTATAAATCCACCTCCCCAACACCAAATATTGGCCCATCATGACAGACTGTTTTGTACCCATCTTTTGTTTTACAAGTACATCCCTTGCATACACCTATTCCACATGCCATATGCTCCTCAAAGGAAATGTATGAATCTAAGTCATACTCTAAACTTAATTCTTTAACTAATCGACCCATTCTATTGGATCCACATGAATAAATCTGTTGAATTAAGCCCTGCTCTATTTTTTCTATTAAAATATTCTTTATATTTTCTATATCGCTTGTTCCATCCTCATCGTTTAGTCCAAGGACTTCACATCCTGCTTCTCTTAAAAATTCTTGTCCAATAACTGAACCTTTATTTCTACCACTTAATACTGCAAGAGAATATAGTCCACTCTTTGCAGCAGATTCAGCTAGAACCGCAACCGAAGCAATTCCAACCCCTCTACCAAGAACAGCTATCCCTTTGCTTGTTTCATTAACCTCAAAATAGTTCCCCAAAGGGCCAAGTAATTGAACTTCATCTCCTGGTTTTATCCTTGTCATTAACTCTGTCCCTCTACCTTTTAGTAGATATGCAAATTCAACTTCCCCTTCTTCTGGAAAGAATCTATAAACACTAAATGGTCTTCTTAATAGGGGATCATTCCCATCAAAGGTCTTAAGTAATACAAATTGACCTTCCTTGATGTTATTAGCTATATAATCACACTTTAATCTAACCTTATAATATCTATCACTTATAAATTCATTTGTAAGTACTACTGCTGTACAATCTTTCATTTCCTCACTCCCTACTATTCGATGAATCCTAAATGCCTTGAAACACTTAAAGATGCTTCTTTTAAGTCATACTCCAACTGCTCATAATCATAGTTGTATTTTCCCATTAACATCATAGTTATACTAGCGATGACATTTCCATCTCTATCTCGTATGGGTGTAGCAATTGCGTTAACTCCCTCTTCCATTTCTTCATCGCAAAATGCGTACCCCTTTTCTCTTACCTTCTTTAATTCCTGGATAACCATATCTTTAGATGTAAGAGTGTTTTTTGTAAACTTATGGTAGCTTTCCCTATCCAGTACTCTATCCATCACTTCTAAATCTTGATAGGCTACTATGGCTTTTGCTGATGCTGCACAATATGTGGGCATAGTCGTCCCAATCTGAACAAAGTATTTCATATTTCGTGCATTATTTACCATGTCAACACATACTACCTTGTTATTTTTTAGTACTGATAGATAGACAAGTTGACCATATTTAGTGCTAAGTAAACTTAACATTGGTTTGGCTATCCTAACAATATCTAACTCATTTAATAGCTTTACCGCCAGTGTGAGAACCTCTATTCCTAAACCATATCTCTTGGTATCCTGATCTTGACTAACATATCCTCTATCCTTTAGTGCAGTTAACATTCTATGGGTAGTACTCAAGGGCAAGTCAAGATGATTGCTTATTTCATTAATTCCAATATCATTTTTCGCCTGACTAAGATACTCTAGTAATTTAAATGTTCTATCAATAGTCTGCATACTATTACTCCCTTACAAGAGATTTGGTAAGAATAATGATATTTGTGGAACATAAGTTATCAATAATAAAGCTATGATATTTATAACCAAGAATTTCATAAGTCCTGGCATCATCTGGATCATACTCAGATTACTTATAGAGTTTGTAACATAAATGTTCAATCCAAAGGGTGGTGTAAACTGCCCAATTGCTAAGTTTGCTATTACAACAATTCCCAGATGGACAGGATCTATTCCTAAATTTATGGCCATTGGGAAGGTAATTGGCATAAGTATGATAATTGCTGCTGTGGCATCCATGAACATTCCCATTATAAGAAGTAGTATGTTTAATATCATGAAAAATACCACTGGTGATGAAATATTAACTAGTAATTCTTGAGTTACATACTGTGGCACTTGCCCCACTGTCAATATCCATCCTAGGGCCTGTGCTGAGGCGATTAAGACTAAAACCTGTGCTGTGGATACAGCAGAGTCCTTACATATTTTTAAAAGGTCTGTGACCTTTATTTCCTTGTATACAAACATTCCTATTAACAAAGCATACACTGCAGAAACAGCTGCGGATTCAGTAGGTGTAAAGTAACCCCCATAGATTCCACCAAGAATAATTACTGGTACCATCAATGCCCCAATGGAGTTTACAAAGGCATGTAGTAACTCGTTTAAACTTACTCTTTTCTCTGTTACCAAGTTATTCTTCTTAGCATGTAGATATATGTAAAGGAGAATTACTATCCCATAAATTGTACCAGCTCCCAATCCTGCCATAAATAATTTACCAACGGAAACCCCCGTTGTTGCTCCAAAGATAATCATTGTTATACTTGGAGGAATAATTAGTGCGATTGCTCCTGCTGATGCCAGTAGTCCTGAGGCAAAGCTAGGTTTAAACTTGGATCTGATAAGTTCTGGATACATGGTTTTTCCTATGGCAATTACTGTAGCTGGTGCTGATCCTGATAGAGCTCCAAAGAACATACATGCCAATTGAGTTGTAAGTCCCGCTCCTCCTGCTATATGACCAACCAAAGCTCTTGATAGTTTAAGAATCCTTACAGATAATCCTCCTCTATCCATTAGATTAGCAGCTAGAATAAAGAAAGGTAATGACATCAATGCAAATTTATCAATTCCGCCAAAGAATCTTTGAATCAGAATCATAGGTGATATATCACTAAACAAGGCAATGGAAATAAATGATGATAATCCCAGTGCTACATATATAGATGCTCCGCTAAATAATAATATTGCCATTCCAACTAATAATGCAGTAATCATTTCTCACACTCCTCTCGTATTTATAGTTACGCTTGCTCTGGCACTTCTTTTATTTTATGGTATAAAAGTTGAACTAGCTCAAATAATGATAAAAAGGCTCCAAAAGGAAGTCCAATATATATGAGATAGAGCTGCATACCAAGAGCTGGAGTGATTTGACCTGAATTCTTAGTAAATATTACAATATCAATTCCGTATTTTAACATAAAAGCCATAAAAGTAATTGAAGCTAAGAGAATAAATATTTCAATTGATTTTTTTACTCCACCTTTTACAAAAGAGAATATTAAATCTATCCCCATATGTGACATTCTTCTAAAACAAACAGCTGATCCAATAAATGTTATCCATATAATTAAGTATCTAACAATTTCTTCTATCCATGTTGAACTACTCTTTAATATATATCTTAAAATTACATTTGCAAAAACCAATAAAACTGAGCTTAAGAGGCCTACTCCAATTATATTCTCTTCAATTTTATTTATTAATTTCAATTAAATCCCTCCCAACTTATAAAAAGGGTGGCATGTATAATACTTGGCCACATACCACCCTTTAATTGCTTCTACTTCACTGCTTCGTCTATAGCTTTGTATAATCTTTGAATGTATTCTTTTTGCCATTCTCCACTATAGTGTTCTTCGTGAACTGGTCTTGATGCTTGAACAAAAGCATCTATTTCATCTGGAGTTAATTCATAGAAGTTTACTCCTGATGCCTTGATATTTTCTTCGAATTCTGTTTCTGTTTCTGCTAATGCAACCCTAGCTGCAAGTCTTCCCTCGTATTCAGCCTCATCTACTATAGCTCTATATTCTTCTGAAAGTCCATCATACCAACCCTTGTTTGCAATCATTACATACATCATTACTCCATGATAACTCTTGATTACATAATCTTGGACTTCATGATAATTATTTAAGTAAATTGTTTGTAGTGGATTTTCTTGTCCTTCAACTATCCCTTGTTGTAAACCATTATAAAGTTCAGCATATGCCAATGGTATAGGATTAGCTCCCCAAGCTTTATATTGTGATATAAGTATTGGAGCTTCCATTACTCTCATCTTAACTCCAGTAAAGTCACTTGGACTATGAATAGCTGTACTCTTAGTAGTAAATAGTTTGTATCCACCAAACCAGTAACCCATTCCTTTAAATCCACCTTGATCAAGTCTAGTAAGTAATTCCTTACCAACTTCCCCATCTAGTACTTCATAGGTAGCATCTCTATCACTTGGCCATAAGTATGGAAGGTCTGCAACTTTAATATCATCAACAAAAGGAGATATTACAGCACTTGGTTGCATACTAATATTGATTGTACCAATCTGAACTCCTTCAACCTGCTCTCTTAAACTACCCATTTGACCTGCAGGATATATTTCAACTTTTATTTTCCCATTACTCTTTGCTTCTGCTACTTCTTTAAACTTCTCTGCCCCCACATGCTCTGGACTTGTTGTTGGTTGATTATGGCTAAACTTAATTACAATTTCTTCCTGTTCCGCAGCTGGAGTTTCATTTCCTCCACATGCAGATAGAACCATTGATAAACCTAAAACTAGTACTAATAACAAACTAATTCTTCTTTTCTTATTTAACATAATGTACCCTCCCTTTACTTTTGTTCAGTGCAATATTATAAGGAATTTTCTTCAATATATGAATTAAAACTCCATCTTGCCAAAGCTTTAGAATTTAAACTATTATGTGCATATATTATAAGATTATCTTTGAATATAAAAATCTATTCAACAGATTATACAACATTAAAGCATCCATATCAAATGATTTTTATACCCTTGTTTATTATAAATTCTTTCAAATCCAATCTTCTTTCAGTTGCTAAGTATTCAGCCATTAATTCAGTCCATCCAGCTTCCTTTTCCCCATTTGTTCTCTCAGAATAATACTCAGACATTGTATCATCATAGTCTAAAAGTCCTGGGACAATTTCCTCTTCTCTGTAATGATCCTCATGAACAACAATACTTAAAGGTTGTCTTGGTTTCTTTCCTGGGTTGTCATCTGGATATCCCAAACACATTCCAGCTATTGGTATAACGTATTCTGGTAGTTTAAGAACTTCCGATACACTATTAACATCATTTCTTATTCCACCGATGTACACTCCCCCAAGTCCGTAAGATTCTGCACTTATTAACAAGGTTTGTGCAGCTAAAGCTGTATCAACAATTCCAACAATTAAATTTTCTATCCCGTTTAGTGCATAGGGTGCATCATTCATTTCACATGCGGTTTTCATTTTATTTAAATCTGCACAGAATACTAAGAATACTGGACACTCTCTAACCCATCTTTGATCTCCAGCTAGCATTGATATCTTATCCTTCTTCTCCTGATCCCTTACCAAGATAATGCTATATGCTTGAACATTATGAGAAGAGGATGCACTCTGGGCGCTTAAAAACAAATCTTGAAGAATATCATCAGATATCTGCTTATCTTTGTATTTTCTAATTGACCTATGGTTTTGTATCAAAGAAGTAATCTCTGTCATCATTTCCTCCTATACTTTTATAAATTTTCCAAAAGGTTCCGATACAATCTTCCCATCTTTCATAACGGTTTTTCCTCTTACAATTGTTCCTACTGGGTATCCTTTAGTCTCATAACCATCAAAAGCAGTAACCTTACTTATACTGTGAAGTTCTTCTTCTCTTATTAGGTGATTCTTGTTCATATCTACTAGAGTAAAATCTGCATCTGTTCCCACTTCCATCGATCCTTTATTAGGATAAATACCGAATAATTTTGCAGGGTTCTCTGATAAAAGCTGAACTACCTCATTTAAAGTTATCCTTCCTCGTCCTGCAGCATCAATCATAACTGGTGCCAGTGTTTCAACTCCACACATTCCAGCTGGGATATCCCATAAGGCTCCATCCTTCTGCTCAGCTGTATGTGGTGCATGATCAGAACAAACTAGGGATATAGTCTTATTCTTTATTCCTTCCCATAATCTATCTTGGTCCTTTTTATACTTAACTGGAGGATATACCTTCATCTTAGGTCCTATTCTAGGATAATCCTCATTGCTTAAGAATAAGAATTGGGGGCATGTTTCAACTGTAACATTTACTCCCTTTTTCTGGGCTTCTTCCACTCTCTCCAAACCTTCTCCTGTACTGGCATGTAAAATGTGTAGTCTGGTACCGGTTTCTCTTGAGAAAGTTATTGCTGTATTTACAACTGTTTCTTCTGCAATATTTGGTCTAGCCCTTAGTAATCCTTCGTAAGTGTAGTCTCCTTCATCCTTTACTCTTTGAGTTAAAGTTTCCATTAAATCTGCATTCTCAGCATGGATAGCTAATAGTTTGCCAGTCTTTCCTACTTGTTCAAATATCTTGTAAACTTCACCATCTCTAAGAGGTGCTATTACATCTTTAGCTGTTGGGTCGTAATTGTATACAAGTTGATATGTTTGGCTATTTACTGCGTATCCCCAGAAGAATTTAAATGCAACTACCCCTGCTTTATTAAGGTCTTCTATGCTATCCTTATTTAGATCTCCCAAACATAAACCCCATAGTGCAAAATCAACATGTGCTTTTGGTGTTAAATTCTCCAATTGTTCATTCAATCTATCTACATTAGTGATTGCAGGTATAGCATTGGGCATTTCAAATATAGTGGTCAACCCACCTGCTGCAGCTGCTTGAGTTGAATGGAAGAAATCTTCTTTTTCCTTAGCTCCCCCATCCCTAGAATGTACATGAGTATCCATAAGACCAGGAAGAACCATTAAGTTTGATGCATCTGTTAGCTCTTTTGCTTCTCCAGGAAGAATTTCATTGGTGATTGCTGCAATTTTACCATCTTTTACATAAATATTACCCTGGTAGGTTTCACTCCCAGTTACTATAGTACCATTTAGTATTGCATGATCCCACATCATTATCACCCCTGTATTTAATATTTTTTCCGCTCACCGGAAACTATTTCCGTATATCAGAAATAAAAAAATAATTTATCTTGATAAAATGTTACCACACTAGTCTGAATTTTGCAACAAAAAAGAAAAACAAATTCATTTAGTTCTTCCCATAAACATCTTTAATATCTTCATATAATTTTTCTGTGTCTTCTCTATCCCTAAAATTTATTACAATAAATCTATCATTTGTCCTTATGTGTATAAAGGGTGGCTTGTCTTCATGGACAAAGATACTGGCGTTTTTCTCGCCTTCAAGATTAAAACTACCTCTTAAGGTATATCCCATATTAAATCCATTTGTCTTTCTTAGTACCCTTGGCATGGTTTCTTTAATTGTTACTTCAATTATATCATCCACTTTGATGTTCCTTTTATACATACCGCTGATAATTATCATATCCTCTGAAACTTCAACATCAGGATCAAGAATACCCACTATTAACATTCCTGCAATCAATACAGTCAAGGCTAGAGTTATTGAAATTATAGCGATTAAACCAGTTTTATTTTTCTTTTTCTTCTTCTCATTATTATGATCGTACTTCTGGGCAAATACAATTAGTCCTATTGTTATGGGTAAGATTAGCATCATAAGCCCTGAAGATAATAATTTAAAATCAAATTCAGAAGCCACACCTGATGCCAATATTATTATTCCAATTAAAATCATAAAATTACCCATCAATCTGCCCAAGGGTTCTATATCTACATTCTTTTTCTTCTCCTTACTCATTGTGTTGTATCCTGAAATCAGGAAATACCACTTAAAGTATTTTACTCCTACCCCAAAGAAAAGGAAGATTACACTTAAAATATATAATAAACTCAAATTACTCTCCTCCTATCTCTTCAAAGGGTGTTTCAAGATAGAACTTAATTCTATCCTCTAAGTCTGGATGGGTCCTGTACCAAAAGTTAAAGAATTTTGAAGTTTTAGGCACTCCAAGACTTGTTTCATAAAGCATTTCCATGGCAGTTACTGCAGATTCTCTATCCTGAGTTAAGGATATTTCGTAAAGGTCAGCTTCTCTTTCAAAGTATCTTGATATTGAATTGGACACGGGTTGTCCAACTAGTAACACTGCATTTAATACAATTAAGAAAATGGGCAATGATGCATAGTTGTAGATATTTTTGAATCCAAATGCACCATTTGACTTATCAAGTATCCAATTGGCTGACAAATCTACTAAAAACAAGATGGCAAACAAACCTACCATTCCAATTAATATGTTCTTCCAAATATGTCCTTTTACATAGTGACCAATTTCATGGGCTGTAATGCTTATTACTTCATCCTCTGATAAATTATTAATGGTTGTATCCCAAAGCACTATTCTTTTGCCGCTGAAAATTCCTGTCATATAGGCATTCATGGTCTTTGTATCCTTGCTCTTATTCACCACAAATACGCTAGCATCTTCAATTTCAGCATCAACTAAGAGCCTATCAATACCATCCTTTAAGCTTCCATCCTCCAACAAAACATAGTCATTAAAAATTGGATCAATTACAAAGGGTGATATAAAGACCAAGAATATTATAACTGGTATCCCTATTATTCCAAGTGCCAGGTACCAAGAGTTGGGAAGGTGAAATAGGAGTAAATATGGAACCCATAAGAATAGAGATGTTACTAGATCATTTACTAAAAAGCTCTTTAAATTCAATTCAAGCCATCTAATTATACTCTGATCTGTTAGTCCAAACTTATGTCTCAAATAAAATCCACTGTAGTAGTTAAGTGGCATATTAACTAGAAATATTATCCCAAAAATAATTACACCATATAATACACCTGATAAGAACAAGCCATACCTTTCTCCTACCATAAGGCTAATTTTTTGAGAGAATTTTGAAACTAAAAATAAATAAGGTATTAAAAAGCTGAGAAAAAGTCTAATTCCCCAAACATACATACTGCTTTTTCTTAATTCATAAACCTCATCACCTAGATTGGGATATGTAGATCTTAAGTAGGAGAAATTCCTTATTTCACTATTTATCATTACCAATATAAAAACACCTAAAAAAACAAAAAATAAGAGGGTAGCAAATACTAATCTTCGATCCATGTCTTCACCTCGATTATATTTTAACTACCCTAATTATACCCTATATTTATTTCATATCATATAACTCTTTATTCTAATTCAACCTTTTTATCTAACAAATACCCAGTCAACATAAATACTGCAACTATTAAAACTATGGTGAAAGTAGAAGAAACTATTGGCACTGATCCAGACATATCAAGCATTGCACTTGCTGGGGACATTGCATTTCTTATAAAAACTTCCCTTTCTCCTATTATTTCCAAGTTTTGAATATCCAGATATACTGGGAAAATCTCTGTGATTTTATCGTAAACAAATGAATAGATGTAATTAATAACAAAGAACAATACTACCCAAAGACTTCCTATGGTTTTACCCTTTAAACTTATCTTGCTAACTGTAATGGAAAAATATATAAGCAGAAGACTTAAAAGACTCCCTACAGTAGTTGATACTAGTAAAAATATAACTATGTTATTTATTCCTTCAATCTGTCTTAGTATATCAAAGAACCCATTGAAATTAATTACCTCAGAATTAAATAAAATTGAAGATAAGCCTATGTTATAAAAGAATACTCCCCCACCTATGATGGTAACCCAAAATAAACTTACTAAAAGTTTACTTCCCAAGAGTTGAGCTCCACTAATGGGCAAGGTAAAGGTTAAATATCCCCTGTCCTCATAAAGCTCCTTCCTGAAGGAAGATACAATATAGATTATAGTTGCTATATAAGAACCAATAAGCATTATAAGCAATACACCCATCAACCCTATTATAAACAGATCATTACCCATCTCTAATTGTGTCATTGCTGCATCTAATCTATTCCTTAGGGATAACTGAAGCCCAGTTGTAGCTCCCAAAGCGAATAAAATAGTTCCAAGCATAAATTTTCTACTACCTAATAGTTCATATTTTATAAATTTAAGCATATTATCCCCCTTAAGCAAAGATTTCTTTGTAAATATCGTCAATTTGCATTCCCTTTTCTTCCCTCAAACCTTCTGCATCGGCAAAGAGAGTTATTTCCCCATCCTTTAGGAAGGCAACCTTGTCAAAGATATTCTCCATATCTCTAACTAGATGTGTAGTAATTAGCATAGTACTGTCCTCATCAAGATTATCTATAATTGCATTTAATATTTGATCCCTTGCCACAGGGTCCACTCCTGCTATTGGTTCATCAAGAACATATAGTTTTGCTTTTCTAGATAGGACCAAGGTAAGATTTAGTTTCTCCTTCATTCCCTTTGATAATTGGCTAACTTTCATATTCTTTTCCAGCTTCATAAATTCTAACATTTTAATAGCCTTATCTTCATCAAAATCCTCGTAAAAATCTTTGTATAATTTAAGAGCATCCTCAATTTTCATCCAACTATATAAGGTATTCCTATCTGAAAGATAAGATACCACTTTCTTACTGGCTATTCCAGGCTCATTTCCATCGATTATAACCCTTCCACTATCCCCATTTAAGATCCCAACAATTATCTTTATAAGGGTAGTCTTACCGCTTCCGTTGGGTCCAAGTATACCAAGAACAGTCCCCTTTTCAATATTTAATTCGATATTGTTCAGTGCTCTTAGTCTCTTATATGATTTTGACAGCCCTTTTATTTCAACTATTGTATTCATTCTGTCCCTCCACTCATATTTGAAATTAGTTCAATTATTTCATCCCTACCATAACCTAGTGAATTCATATCCGTAATGAATTTTTCTACTATTCTTGTTCCTAAATTTGATTTAAGATCTCTTATCCTTTTGGTATCTTCTGTTATAAAAGTGCCCAACCCTCTTTGTGTGTAAACAATCTCTTCTCTCTCCAACTCTGAATAACTCCTTTGAATCGTATTTGGGTTAACTTTTAACTCTTGAGCAATATCTCTTACAGAAGGTAGTTTTTCTCCTGCGCCAAGCTCATTTAATACTATTCTTCTCTTTATTAAGTCCATAATTTGAATGTATATAGGCAGAGAATTATCAAAATCCATTCCATCACCTCCTAATTAATACTAGTGTATTAATTTAATAGTACACTAGTATTGTCCGTTTGTCATTATTATTTCAAAAAAATAATGCATGGTTCCATTTTATTTGGAAACCATGCATGTTGATCCATATAATATTTAATTATACTTCTTATCTGGTTATTCTAATCAATTCACTAGATCCTATTTAATCTCCACTCCACCAAGAATTGCAGTCCCTTTAATAATTAAAAGTGGTGCTTCTGGATCTGTTGTCCCGATTGTTTTACTGGAAAATCCTCCTAATAAGGGAGTTCCTTGTACTTCTATTCTCCAATGTCTAGGGGTTAAAATATCAATTCCTCCCATTATAGCTGTGACTTCCAGATATGCCTGATTATCTACCATATTTGCCTCTCTTAAATCAATGTCTATTCCTCCCATAATGGCAGTTAATCTGCCACCTTTGAAATTTTGGGAAGTATTTATACTTTCATAACCTGACATTAGAACCATGTGATCTAGAAAGTCTTCACTTAATTTTTTTTTATTCCAATTCTCCTTATCAACATTATCTTTATGTGAGCTAGTTCCCTTAGAAAAGATAACATTAAATCCAATTATAATTAAAATAGCTGGGAAGAAGTATCTGAATATATCTCCACCTATCATGTCCAGCCTATTTAGTTGAAGAATAATACCAAATACTAATAGGATTAAGTTCCCTACCTTTGATGATCTTGATTCCAATAGGCCTAATAACCCTGCAAGTATTAGTATTAATGGCCAATATGTTCCAAGTAGTTGTCCAAACTCAACATAACCTAGTTGATCTGCTAAAAATCCAGATCCCAAAAGGATTAAAATTATACCAACGAAATATCTACCTCTCATTTTAGACTCTCCTCTTATTTACTCATTTCCTTGCTTTTCTTAGCACAAGCTCTCATAGCCTGGATTATTGCATTTCTAAAACCTTTCTCTTCCAATACACTTACAGCCTCAATAGTTGTTCCTCCAGGTGAACAGACGTTATCCTTTAGTGCTCCTGGATGTATCCCTGTTTCTAATACCATTTTAGCTGATCCTAAAACAGCCTGTGCTGCAAAAGTATAAGCCTGATGTCTTGGCATTCCTTCAAGAACAGCTGCATCTGCCATAGCTTCAATCATCATGTAAACATAGGCTGGTGAAGATCCACTAACTGCTGTGACAGCATCCATTAATTTTTCATTTACTATTTCGGTTTTACCCAAAGTATTAAAGATGCCTAAAATATCATCCATTTCTTCCTTTGTAAAATCACATTCAACAGATACTGCACTCATGCCTTCCCCTACCATTGCTGGGGTGTTTGGCATAACCTTTAAATACTTAACGCCCTCTCTCACATTTTCCTTCAGGAACTTAGAACTTATTCCTGCTCCAATGGAAATAACTGTTGCCCCATCCTTAACATAATCTCTTATATCTTTTAATACTATTTCATATACATTCGGCTTTACTGATAAAACTATATAATCCGCTTCTTTAGCCACTTCTACAGCACTCTCATATACCTTGATTCCATACTTTTCTCTAACTACTTCCCTTAGGGGTTGTGCTATTTCTGATGCTATAACTTTATCTACTCCAACAGCACTGGATTGAACCAATTTACTAATCATAGCTTGACCCATATTTCCAGTACCAACAAATCCAATTATTCTATCCATAATAATCCCTCCTCAATAAGAATATAACACATTAAAGGGCAAAAAAAAAGAAGCTATGGCTTCTTTTACTTAGATTTGCTTAGTTGTGACATGCTCCCGCCACTTGAAGAAGTGGGGGCTTCCCGTTCGAGTAACCTAACGGCTACAGCATAAGCGAGCTATCCCCGTGTGCCCCACGGTTCTTTTCCTTTACCCTAATACCAAACGTTTACCTTCTTCTCTTATATTTATGCTTGCATTATAGTCTCTGTCCAGTGTTTCTCCACAAGCTTTGCAGTGGTATACTCGGTCCGAAAGGGACAATGAATCTTTTACTTCTCCACACTTACTACACATTTTAGAACTTGGAAACCACTTGTCGATTTTAACTAACTGTTTGCCTTGTTCTCTCAACTTGTACTCGATCATGGATACCAATAGACCATAACCATTATCTGAGACACTCTTACCATAATTATGGGTTTGCGACAGTTCCTTCATGTCCAAGTCTTCTATGCACACAACATCTACGGCATTGGTTATCTGCCTTGATTGCTTGTGGAGGAAGTCTTTTCGTTGGTTTGCCACTTTTTCATGTAGTTTTGATACTTTGATTCGCTGTTTATTTCGGTTTTTGCTACCCTTTTGACATTTTGACAACTTCTTCTGTTCCTTTTTCAACTTTTCCAGGGCTTGGCGATAATATCCTGGGTATTGGGCTGATGCACCATCAGATGATACAAATAACTCTTTCATAGAATAATCTAGCCCTAGGAACCTACATGGTTCAACTGCCTCTATGTGGAAGTCATATTCATACAGGATACTTGCATAATATTTTCCCGTTGGGGTTTGGCTGACTGTCACAGACTTAAGTTTGTAATTATCGGGTACCCTTCTATGTTGTTTGACCCTTATTTTACCCAGTTTAGGCAGAACGATTTTCCCGTTTTCTAGTTTTATATTTCCATTCACGCAGTTTGTTGTATAACTTCGATGATTACTTTTCTTGGATTTGAATTTTGGAAACCCGGCAGTTTTATTGTGGAAAAAATTTGTATATGCTCTATTCAGGTTGAGTTGCGCATTGGCAAGTGCCAAACTATCTACTTCTTTTAGCCATTCGAAGTCTTTTTTATATTGGGCAGGGGTATTGTTCAGACTTTTGCCTGTCTCTTTATATTGTTCTATCCTATCAGAGAGCATTCTGTTGTAGACAAAACGTACACAGCCGAAGGTCTTGGCTATTAGTATTTGCTGCTTAGTGTTTGGGTATATTCTGAATTTGAATGCTTTATTCAATGCTTCTCACCTTGACTTTCGATGTAGTTCTTAATGACCTCAATGGGTGCGCCACCTGTTGTTAGCAGACAGTAGCTTCTTGACCAAAAGTATTCCTTCCAGAGTTTATTGCAAACTCTGGGGTATTCTTTTTTTATGAGTCTTGAACTTGCACTTTTATAGGCATTTATGAATTTTGATAGTTGGCTGTTTGGATGAGCTTTGAAGACTATATGTAGATGATCTTCATCGTGGTTCCATTCCATAAGCCTTATGTTGTAGTTTGAGGAGATATACTCAAATATTTCTTTCGCTCGTTCTGATATTTCATCATCAAATGCTTTGCGCCTATATTTGATGACTAACACCAAATGATAATACATCAGGAACACCGAATGATTATTATTGTCTAATTGCATTGTTATTACCACCTTTAGGCTTTTTCTACTGATTATAGTATACCACTTTTATCAGTCAAAAGCCACCGATTCATCTCCCGCCTGTGCTCTCACTTCGTGAGCAAGGTAGGCTAAGAGGAAGGAGTATTCTTACCAAGAGATTTTGATAAATTCTTTTGAATTTGGATTTGTTATATTAATACCAATAACTGTAGTTGCTATTAATACTGGCAATACACCAACTAGAGAAGCACTTATATATTTAAGAAGTGGGACCTTAAGAGAACCTAGAATAATACCCACAATATCATGGGGTATTATTCTAGGTTCTAATCAAAAATGTCATAAACCAACCATTTACAGCAACTTTCTTAAACACTCCCTCTAATCTGTCATACTTACTTAGGTAGTAACTTCCACCCTCTCCCATGGAATAATAACCAATGAAATATGAGTAGACCATACCTATTGCAGTTCCAATTATATTTAATGGAATTCCTATATAATAAGGAAAAATAAGCCCTGATACTATATATATTATACCTATTGGGAAAAATACCGAAATGGACTTAATCAAGAACAAGACCAAAATAAACAATCCAGCTAGATACTTATTGCTTGGCGTAAATGTAAGTATGTCCCTGATGGTTATTTCATCACCATAGAGATAATATAGTACTACCCCTGTTCCTATTACAAATAGAAAAAACCAATAGTTTAACTTAGGTTTTGATTCATATATCTTTCCCATCTCATACCTTATGTTTTTCTAATAAAAACATTCTTACACTTTGGACAGGTAATATTAACCCTGCCTTTGCCTTTAGGTACTCTCATTTCTTGGGAGCACTTTGGGCATTTGAAATACTTGTAATTTTTATCCTTATTAACTTTTTTTTGCCCCATATTCTTTACATTTTTAATCTTACCTTTTAGGGGTTTTAGTATGTTTAAGAATTTTTGATTCTCCATGTACCTCTTACCAGTATTCCTAGATAGTATCCTATAATAACTCACTCCTAAGAATACCAATCCAAAAGAGTTAAGTAATGGTACTTCAAGAACTATACTAAGAAGTATTAGGACTAAACTCAGTGTAATTAAAGCATTTGAAAGCTGATCAACACCATATCTTCCCAGCATGAATTTCTGCAACCAATTTTTCAATATTATCACATCCTCACAAATTACATATGAAGATTATACCATAAAACTCCATAAAGTATATATCATACCTTATGGAGTCCTTTATCTTCTAAATTAGAATTGTTCCTCTATTCTTCCCTTGCCTTTTGGATTGATACAATGCATCATCTGCTCTTTTTATTAAATCATCATAACTCTTGTCTCCTTTTTTAAACTGGGTTGCTCCAATTGAACTGGAAACGAGTATGCTGGAATTATCCATCCTACAGTCGGATTTCTCTACAAGGTGTAAAACTTTTGTAATAAAGCTTTGCAGTCCATCCACACTACTGTCCTTGGATATAATTAAAAACTCCTCTCCACCCCATCTGTAGAGGGTGTCACTATCCCTAACTCCATTATTAATCCTGGTAACAAGGTTCATTAGTACCTTGTCTCCAATATCATGACCATAATTATCATTTATTTTTTTAAAGTCATCAATATCCATTAATAAGACTGTGATATTTTCTCCTGTTGTAATAAATCTTTCAAACTCAACTTGAAGTCTTTTCATTCCTGCTCTTCTACTCTTTGCCTTGGTCAATTCATCAGTATCAATTTGCTCCTTTAAATCAACATTTGATTTGTTGTAATAATCCTTCTCTAACTTGAAGAAAGCCAATAAACCAATAAACAAAAGTAGGACTCCAGTTAATCCAAGTATAAGTAGAGATTCCCTAGTCTGATCCTCAGATAATTTAGTTGTGGTAGCAAGATACTCTTCCAGATCATCATAGTAGACCCCCATAGCCACAATCCAGTCATATTCCTCATAGAGTTTGGCATAGGTCATCTTTTCTGCTATCTCATCTGTTTCTAATCTTTTAAAGTAGTAGTTAAAATACACTTCTCCACTTTCTCTTATACCAGTAAGTTCAGTTAAATAAGGAGTGGTTCCCATTATATCAGTCATATTTGTTGAAAGATAAGATCCTTCAGTGTCTCTTAGATTAGGGTGAATTAATCTGATTCCGTAATTATCTCCACCCTCATAATTTAATACTTCATTGATCCAAAGATATGCATCCTCAAAATAGACATCATTGTAGATTCTATTTCTCATCCTACTGATTACCTCATCCTTGATGGTTTCATTAAGTACCCCAGCGTATAAAATGTTATCACCTATAGATGTGCTTTGTACATCTAAAAAACTCTGGTCTAAATCTTTTCCCAGAAGTCCCTTCTCATAACCTTTAGAGTTCTCAGTCTGAAATAGTATTTCTCCATCTTGCGTGGTTATTAGCGATAGAATATCTGAGTTTATTGCCTCGTTAGATAAGAAATCCATCATAATATCCAAATCATATCCTGAATCTATATTAAAGGTATATCTTGTAAGTCTACTTTTGTAGGTCTCTTCAAGATTGGTCTTAACAACTTCAATACTAGTTATGGTGTTATTAACTGTATCAGTTATAACTTCTCTTTTAATATCTAGTAGTTGGTTTCTACTATTTTCTGCGTGTTCCCTCTCGTATATTCCTATTTGAACTATGTAAACAATAGTTAGCATAAGGAAGAAGGTAATTAAAATTCCCATGGTAAAACCAAGGTAACGCTTTCTAACAGAATCTAGATTTTTTATTCTTTGAATCAAATTTTTAATCATTATAACACCTACTGTCAAATATTGTAATACATAGTAATAATAATATTGTAATAATTGTAAAATGTCCAATAAATTTTAAATAATTTCAAACTTATATCCTTTATGAAAAGAACCCACCTTTGGGTGGGCTCCTATCTATTTGTTATTTATCTAAGTGAATTGTCATTCTTTCCTTGATTACAGCCTGGGCAGCTGCCAGTCTTGCTATTGGAACTCTAAATGGTGAACAAGATACATAATCAAGCCCGATTCTATGACAGAATTCCACTGAAGATGGCTCTCCTCCATGTTCTCCACATATTCCTAATTTGATATTTTCTCTTGTCTTTCTGCCTAATTCAACAGCAATTTCCATCATTTTCCCTATTCCCTTTTGATCTAGGACCTCAAATGGACTCTTGTCGAATATTCCTCTCTCAACATATTCATTTAAGAATTTTCCAGAATCATCTCTAGAAAAACCAAATCCCATTTGGGTAAGATCATTTGTCCCAAAACTGAAGAATTCAGCTTCTTCCGCTATTTCATCAGCAGTTATAGCTGCTCTTGGAACTTCAATCATTGTGCCTATCATGTATTTAATTGAATCATTTCTCTCATTAAACACCATTTGAATTTCTTCTAGAACTTCTTTCTTAACAAATCTAAGCTCTTCTGCATCACCGATTAATGGGATCATAATTTCAGGCATAATCTCAACACCATCAATCTTCTTATAATCTAGCGCTGCTTCTATAATGGCTCTTGTCTGCATTCTATAAATCTCAGGATAGGTTACAGCCAATCTACATCCTCTGTGACCCAACATTGGATTTAATTCAGCCAATGAATGTATGGTATCCTTTAGATCTCTGAATGCCAGTCCCATTGACTTTGCAAGATCTTCAATATCCTTATCATTGCTTGGTAAAAATTCATGTAGTGGTGGATCCAGTAACCTTATGGTAACAGGTTTAGATTCCATTACCTGATAAATTTCATAGAAATCTTTCCTCTGTAATGGTAATAACTCATCTAACGCTTTCTTTCTCTGAGTTTCATTGTTGGAAACTATCATTCTTCTAACAGCTGGAATTCTAGCTTCTTCAAAGAACATATGCTCAGTCCTGCAAAGTCCAATACCCTCTGCACCAAACTTAACTGCCACCCTGGAATCTCTAGGGCTATCTGCATTAGTCCTAACCTTAAGTCTTCTAGTTTCATCAACCCAGGTCATGAATTCACCAAAGTGTCCGGATAATTCCGGTTCAACCTTGCTTATTTCTCCTAAATACACTGTTCCCGTACTACCATCAAGGGATATGAAATCTCCTTCATTTATAGTTAATTCTCCTGCTCGAATAACTCTTAGTTCCTCATCAACTCTAATATCACTACATCCAGCAACACAACACTTACCCATACCCCTTGCAACTACAGCAGCATGTGATGTCATACCACCTCTTGCAGTTAGTATTCCCTGTGCAGTAACCATCCCTTCTATATCTTCTGGGGATGTTTCCTGCCTTACTAGAATGGCTTTCTCTCCTCTATTTTTTGCTTCCACTACATCCTTAGCATGGAAGTATACCTTGCCTGATGCAGCACCTGGAGATGCAGGTAGCCCTTTGGCTATTACTGTTGAATCATCTAAAATCTTAATATCAAATGTTGGGTGCAGTAATTGGTTCAGCTGATTAGGTTCAATTCTAAGCATGGCCTCATCTTTAGTTATTATTCCCTCATTAACTAGATCTACTGCAACGTTTATTGCAGCCTGGGCAGTTCTCTTACCTGTCCTGGTTTGCAGCATGAAAAGCTTGCCCTTTTCAATTGTAAACTCAATATCCTGCATATCCTTATAATGATTCTCCAGGATCCTAGTGACATCTCTAAATTGATCATAAACCTCTGGCATTACATCTTCTAACTCGGAAATTGGCTTTGGAGTCCTAATTCCTGCAACAACATCTTCTCCTTGAGCATTCATTAAAAACTCACCATATATTTTATTTTCACCATTGGCAGGATTTCTGGTAAATGCAACTCCAGTTCCTGAAGTATCACCCATGTTTCCGTAAACCATAGACTGAACATTAACCCCTGTTCCTAAGTTGCTTGGGATATCATGTAATCTCCTGTAAATAACCGCTCGTGGGTTATTCCATGATGAGAATACAGCCTCAATAGCCAGTTGAAGTTGCTCCAGTGGATCCTGTGGAAAATCTTTATTCTTTTCATTCTTGTATACTTGCTTAAATTGTTCTACTAATAATTTTAAGTCGTCAGCAGTTAAGTCTGTGTCTTGTTCAACCTGCCTATCTTCTTTCATCTTCTCAAGTAGGTTTTCAAATCTTTGCTTTGGAATCCCCATAGCTATGTCTGAAAACATCATGATAAATCTTCTGTAACTATCATATGCAAATCTTTCATTCTCTGTTGATTTTATCAATCCCAATACAGCCTTGTCATTTAATCCTAAGTTAAGAATTGTATCCATCATACCTGGCATGGAGAATACTGCTCCACTTCTTACTGATACCAGTAATGGATTTTCTTCATCTGAGAATCTTTTGCCCAATGCTTCTTCCACCCTACTTAAATGCTGGTATATCTCTTGGATGAGCTCTGGCCATAATTTTTGCCCTTCATCATAAAATCTTATGCAGGCTTCTGTAGTAATTGTAAATCCTGGAGGAACCGGCAACCCAATATTTGTCATTTCAGCTAAATTAGATCCCTTTCCACCTAATAACGACTTCATTTCCTTTGATCCTTCATTGAAACTGTAAACGTACTTACTTCCCATTAAATTACCCCCTTATTGTGATCTTTGGTAATCAAGCTACTAAACTTTTTAGATGGCCTTCAGGCCAATATGGATAATTATAACACAAGATTAAATAATATGTCACATATAATATATAATATGTCACATTTATTGCTCATTTTTATTATATTACCCTTATAACCAAGTATTTACACTACTAATAAGTCTAGAGGCTACGGGAAAATTGCAAAAAAAAGCACATCATTTGATGTGCCATCTAACCTAATATATTAATTACACTATTACTTACTCCTAAAACTATAAAGGCTGCAATGATATTTCCAATCAAAATAGCTGGAAATGCCCATTTAAATCTCATGTCTAATAAAGATGCTGCTAAACTACCGCTCCAAACTCCTGTGCCTGGTAGTGGAATAGCTACAAGAATTATTAATCCCCATATCCCATATTTTTGTATTTTTTGACCATTATTATTCAAGGACTTATCTGTTAGTCTATGAACTAATTTTTTAAAGGTCTTTGTAGTCTTCAAGTAGTTAAATATTGGTCTAATGGTGAAAAGTATAAATGGTACTGGTATCATACTCCCCAGAAGACTAATAAGGGTTGCGTGTAGTGGACTCATGCCTAGGGATAATCCCAAGGGAATTGCTCCTCTTAATTCAATAACAGGCATAGCAGCTGTTAGTAATACTGTTAATTCAATTGTCAGAAAATCTAGTAATTGTTTTATTATACTTTCCATAAGGTCCCCTTATCCACTCTAATAGTGATAAGTATACTGAATATATGATTTCCTGTAAAGGTTAAACTTAATTTTCATTCAATTATTTTTTCATAGGAGCCAACTACTCCCCATTCAGCATTTGTTTCTGTCCAAGTGGAAGTGTTAAGATAATATTCCTGTTTCTCTGGGTCATACTCCTTGCCTGTATAGGTTATATCCCAAACAGACTCACCAAAATATCCAAAGTAAACATGATCTCTTGATTTATTTGGTTCTGAGTAAGCTGGTTCTATGGATGCTTCCCCTTTAAAACTTCTTTTTATATCATACTTCTGGTATTCAATTCCACTGCCTGTCTCCTCAACTAACTTCCACTTAAGTTCAACATTTGCTGAACCTCTCATTGAATTAAGGTCAACTTTTCCTTGAATACTTCCCCTTTCTAGAGTTACTGTTACCCCTGAGTCAAACAACCAACTTTCACTTAATTTTAAGCTTTTCCCACTGCCAAAGGTTTGAGAAAAACTACCATCTGGACTTATGGGAATATCACTTAAAAAGTAGCCAATAATCTCATACTCATATTCAGGAGTGTAATCAACACTTCCAGATACCCCATTATATTTGAATACTAGACTTGTTTCTGGTTCCTCTTCCAAGTAACCTAGTTCAATAAGCTTTTGTCTGTACTCCTCTTTTCCATCCTCGCCGGTATACCAGATAGTAGTTAAGATAGCTATGGTTGAAGCAGATATCTCTTTTTTATCTGGGAGATCATTGTTTGTAACCCTTGATTTTGTGTCCCTTAAAATCATGTCCTTAATTTTAAATAATCTTTCTAGTCTTAGTTCTAGGTCTGTATCTTCTGTAAATCCTAATCTATACTTTTCTAAAAGGTTGGCACCACTATATGCTTCTATAAGTTTGAGATTTTCTTGTTTTTGTCTTTCAATATCCTGTTCTGATGCTAACCTTTTCTTAAACTCTTCCTCTAGATCCTTCTTGGCTTGCTCTCTTAGATTTTCAAGTACTTTCTCACCTAAACTATCTGGACTAACTCCCAGCCTTGCTGCATGATCCTTAATGGCATCAGATAATACCTTGGTTTGAATTCCACGCATCTGGTCCCACAGAGAATTGAAGTCTCCTTTTTCAACACTGTAACCCCAGAAGGGCACAGAACTTTCAACGCCGTTTATGTAAACTTGATAAGCCGCCTCCAACTCCTGATCCTTCCATCTAGCAATTTGTCTTTCTGTAATTTCAGCTGCTGTTTTAAACATGGACAACAGAGGATAACTACCTATTATTTCTTCACTTAAAGCCTTCATGGCATTTGTATACTCTCCATTGGCTAAGTGGGTTGCCATTTGAACTCCAGTTCCAATTTTGCTGGAATGTTCAAGTACACCTTCTAGGATTTGACCGGAAACATTTTCAGGATAATTCTTGATTATATCTACGATCTTCTCCCCAGCCATCATAGCAACACTTTGGGCATACCCTTCAACATTCCCCTCTGCATAATCGTTAAGTAAGGATAAATAGGTATCATCTTTTACCATTTCAACAAGAATATCCTCCACTAGTGTTGGATTGTCTTGTATTCCCAATTGGTTTTTAAGAATCTCCTTTATTAAAGACTCTGTCTCATTCTTGGTGACATTGTTCCCATTGTTATTATTCCACTGTTCAACAGCTTTTTGTTGAGCGAAATTATTAAGTATTTCATCCTTAGTTGGTTTAGCTTTTGAGAACCAACTGAAATGATAGGTCTCAAAAGTTAAAACCTTATTTACCAAATCCCTGGATGTGGGTTTTAAATATTCCCAGCTACTACCATTAAAATACGCCCCCCAAATTTCATCTTCATTTTCAAGTCCTTCTACCTCTTCATCAGTTAAGGCCATTTTAATTATTATTGGTGCCTCAAATCTCTTTATTTCTTGATCGATTGAAAGTTCCACTGGTTCACTTAGTAGTACTCCCTCTTTCTTATCTGGTAATTGGAAGTCAGTAGCTTTCTTTAAGACAATGTTTTGAGATGTAGTCAGAGCATTTTCTAAAATCTCCAATTGAATACCATTACTATCTATACTCCCAATAATTCCACCGCTTTGATCTGATTTACTTTCAATGGGCTGTTCAAGGTTAAATGTAGATAGAGAACTACTTCCTCCTGAACATCCAATCAAAAAGCTTAAGATCATCGAAACTATTACCAAGATACCAATTGAACGCTTCATAGTATTCCCTCCATGAGATTTATTTTAATTTATTGTAGCACTGCGTTAAACTCTTGTCTATACTATTTCCACTTGGGTTCTCTTTTTTCTAGGAATGCCCTAACTCCTTCCAGCCCCTCATCTGTGCTGCAAAGGGTAGCAAAATGATAATTTGTCAATTCCAGAGCATCACTAAATTTCAAATCCTCCATTTGATAAAATGACTTCTTACCCATTTGCATGGCTTTTGGGCTTTTCTGGGCAAGCTTCTTGGCAAATTTAATAGTTTCTTTCATTAAATCTTCTGCTGGTACAATCCTGTTTATTAACCCAATACTCAAAGCTTTATTGGCATCTATTATCTCACCTGTCAATATCAACTCTAAAGTCTTCTTTCTTCCTAAACTCTTGTATAGTGGAACCGCTGGACCCATACAGAAAAGTCCTACATTTATAGCAGTTGCACCAAATTTTGCATCATCTCCAGCTATTGCTAGATCACAAGCAGCTACCAGCCCAATCCCATTTGCAACTGCTATCCTATTAACAGCTGCAATTACAGGTTTCCCCATACTTGAAATTGTTGTATTCATCTTCTCCATTAATCTAACCCAGTTTAGATACTCATCCATGGATTTACCATCTACATAATTTACATCAATTCCAGTACAAAAATTTTTACCCTTAGCATTGATTACCACTACATTTACATCTTCATTTTCTTCCATAGATGTAAGTGCATCATTTAATTCACCTGCCATTTCCAGATTGAAGGTATTGTTGAAATCCGGTCTGTTTAAGGTTATTATCCCAACTTTCTCCTTTACTTCACTTAAAATAGAATTAAACATAATTTATCAAAATCTCTTGGTAAGAATACTCCTTCCTCTGTAGGTAGGAGATGAATTACTAAATTTCTCTACAAAACACTTGTTCGACTAAGCTAGCTGTGATATACTCATATCAAGGAGTTGAGTATGATGAACAGAGCTTATAAATATAGATTGTACCCAAC
>Ga0265293_10000379_pt1 | contig 107495 bp, 92 predicted proteins | sample Munlanlewell138R_FD_192505 | JGI IMG/M metagenome (GOLD analysis project Ga0265293, IMG submission 192505) | Leachate microbial communities from a municipal landfill in Southern Ontario, Canada - Leachate well 138R | ecosystem: Engineered > Solid waste > Landfill > Unclassified | place... | reverse complement strand
ATAAATGGAATAATTATTAGAGTTGGTATTATAGCAATCATTATAAATATAAAGAAGTTAATATATCCAAGTTGTTCCTGTATCCAACCTGCGGCCATACCCGGCAACATCATTCCAAGTGCCATAAAACCTGTGCAAATTGAGTAGTGTGCAGTTTTGTGATCACCTTGTGAAAAATAAATCATGTATAACATATAAGCAGTAAATCCAAAACCATAACCAAACTGTTCAATGAATACTGCAAGGTTTACCCAAAGAAAATTTTCTGGTTGATAAACAGACAATAAGAGATAGGCGGCGTTTGGAAGTGTAATAGCTAATGCCATTGGCCATAACCAATATTTCAAACCTTGACGTGATGCTAATATTCCACCAATTATTCCTCCGATAGTTAACGCAATAACTCCAACAGTTCCATATGCTATACCTGCATCTTGTGTAGCTAAACCGAGACCTCCAACTTCTCTGGGATCAAGTAGAAAAGGATATGCAAGTTTTACCAGCATTGCTTCTGCAAGACGGTATAATAGTATAAAAACAAGAGCCAGTCCAATACCCTTCTTTGTAAAAAAAGATCTGAATGTATTGCCAAATTCACGCATTACTTCTTTTGGAGTGTTTGCTGCTTTACCTGAATCTGAGACTGGATATGGGAGAACAAAGCGATGGTAAACGAAAAATGCAATAAATAATCCACCCATAATGAAAAAGGTTAAGCTCCATGCAGTTGGTATGTCTACTTTCCTCTCGAAGAAACCTGCAAGTATTATTAAAAATCCTTGTCCCGTTATAGAGGCAAGTCGATAAAAAGTACTTCTTATACCAACAAAAAATGATTGTTGAGAATCATCTAGAGATAGCATATAAAAACCATCAGCAGCTATGTCGTGAGTGGCTGAACTAAATGCCATAAGCCAGAAGAAAGCGAGTGAAGCCTGAAGCCAAAATGGGGTAGGGAGGGTGAATGCAATTCCAGCCAAACCTGCACCAATAAGCAATTGCATGGAAACTATCCACCATCGTTTAGTTTTAAGTATATCTACAAATGGACTCCAAAATGGCTTAATGACCCAAGGTAAATAAAGCCAGCTTGTATAAAGTGCAATCTCTGTATTCGATAGTTCCAATCGTTTATACATGATTACTGAAATTGTCATAACTGCTACATAAGGTAAACCTTCTGCAAAATAAAGAGTAGGCACCCATGTCCATGGATTACGAAATGTTGCTTTTCTACTTAGTTTGTTTTTCATTTCTTTTATTAGTTGTTTGTAAAGCAAAGACTTTTAGTCAAATGTTTTATTAGTATTCTGTTTTGATATTAGACCCGGGAAAATAGTGAAGTAGGATCTCTTTGTATTTATAACCTTTATCAGCCATCATTGCGGCACCGATCTGACAAAGTCCGACTCCATGTCCCCATCCGGCACCTGTTAATACAAACATTTGAGGTATACCTTCATCATTTTCTTCTGAGGCATCAACAACAAAAGCAGAACTGTAAAGATGAGATTTGGATAAAGCTCTTCTGATTTCGAGTTCTTTACCAATAACTAAAACCTTTTCAGTCCCTATTATTTTAAGTTTAATGATTCGTCCGGATGTACCTCTTTCCAAAGGTTGTAAGTCAACTATCTCTCCAAAATCAATCCCGGTACGTTCATAAATTAATGCTGAAAGTTCTTCCTGACTATACGTTTTTGTCCATCTGTAAAAATCAGCAGTCTCCTGGTCATAATCATTCAAAACCTGTTTAAGCACATTAGTGTTTTGAGTGTTGCAAAATGCATCTGGTGAACTTCTGATCCACTCTTCGGCTTCTTCTTCAATACAAAGGTCTGGTAATGGAATACCACTATAATTATCCGGTTTTCCCTGAAGATATGGATGAACAATTGGTTCCCAAACATTCTCAAATGTTTCCATTATGCCTCCGCAACACTTTGAATAACGTGCATCACAAATAGAACCCTTATAGGAAATAACCTTTCCCCAAGTCTCATTTACAACTCTGTCAACCAGTTCTGTTGTTTGTCTTGTAATTCCCTGATAGCGCTGACAATGATCATCTGCACAAACATCAAAATCTTCATGATCTTCCCGATCATACCATCTTATAATTTCAGTTGGTGTTTCAATTGAAGTCTGATAAACTTTTTTTTCTTTGTTTATTGATTTGTTTTTAATGATCTGTGCAAGCAACCAGCTTCGTGATATAATAGAGTGAGCTTTTAGTAATTCTTCCGAGCTGGTAGAACTCATTTCAGAAGAGATAACACTCTTTAGATAATCTTCAAGAGAGACGATATTTATCACAGTAATAGATTTATTTTCACCCACTCCGGTAGTAATAAACTTTAATCCACCTAAAAACTGTTGATTCTCTTTTCTCTCCCAATGAAACTGTACACCGATAATTACATCTTTAATTTCAAAGCTGTCCTTATGCAATTGATCTGCTTCAAAAGTTAACTGATCATATCTCTCTCCGTTGAAACTAATCTGACCATTATCGATCTCTACAAAATAATCTCCTTTCGAAAACTTTTTTCCTTGAAGTTTATAAGTTGAAAGTAATGAGAAGTTGATTCTATTCTGATTTTGTAGAATACCTACATGTATCAGAGGTTCTCTCGTTTTATTTTCTTTCTCGCCTGAAGTTCCCATGTTCTTATTCTATCTTTATAAAGGTTATGACCATTCATTTTGACAATATCAAGTGATGCATCAGAGTTATCTTCCCATCGTCTGCACAGGTACAATATATCATATATTCTCCCAATTTGGTAATTTCGTGATATTCTTAATCCTACAGCATAATCTTCACCATAACTCGTATTTGGCAACTTAATTTCACGTAGAATTGGTGTGTAGAAAGCTCTTGGTGCGCCTAAGCCATTTATTCTCAATGCATTGTTGCGTCCATTTTCAGGAGTCCATTCTCTATGATCGATTATTCCTGGGGGGATCATTTCCAGATCAAAGTTGGTCATTTGATATGTACCTACTACCATTGCACAATTTTGTTCATAAAATGCATTGACAATCTTTTGCAAAGTGTCTTCTCCGCTATAAATATCATCGCTGTCAAGCTGGATTGTAAACTTTCCACATTGAGGATGATGTATTCCCAGGTTCCAGCAACCACCAATTCCAAGATCATTACGGTTCGGAATTAGATGTATTAAACGAGAGTCATTGTTAAATTCTTCTATAGCCTCGGTAGTACCATCGGTAGAATGATTATCTACTACTATAAGATTGAATTTGAAAACAGTTTTCTGTCTTAAAACCGATGCAATAGCATCTTTTATAGTTTTAATTCTGTTTCGTACTGGAATTATTACAGAAGCTTCATATTCAAATTCATCCATATTAAATTCTATAGGATTGAATATTGGTTCAAGATAAGCCCCCACATCCTTTAAATGTTGAGTACATGCTTTTTCCATTTCAATTTGTACCTGTCTGTTTTTTGGATCTACATAATCAAATATCTTCTTTCCCGATTCTCTGTTGTCTTCTTCAAATTCTGTATAGAGGAATTCATTAATATGAACCAGATCAGCTATTTGTGACACCTTAAGACGTAAGTCATATAATCCCGCAAATTTATAATCTTCACTTTTTATTCTTTCTGCAGCTCTCTTAAAAACAGTGCTATTAAATAAGATAAATGAACCAAAGTTGAAATCATCCCTTAAACTACCTTCCTGATAATCTATAACTGGATAGCTTTTTTTCTCTCCAGCAACTATTGCAAAATAATCAGAATATACCATTCCGGCACTACTATCTTCTGCAATCTGTATCATTCTTTCTAAGGCAAAATAGCCCAATTTCAAAGCAGTTGATTTCATGTATAGTGCCGTATAATCAGATTCAGTGTTTAGTGCAATCTTTTTAATTGTATTACTACTCAGTAATGTATCTATTTCTATACTTTTACATCCTTCAATTGTCTCATTGATATTTTCAGGTGTAAGTAATAAAATATTGTTAATTGTATCTGATTTCTTTAGTTCATTTACAGTTTGTTGTGCCTGATTGGCATCAGAGTAAATAATGAAAGCATCTATTTTTTTCATATTGATTTAGTTTATAAATATTTTCAGAGTAATCTTATGCTAATTAATTATTTGAATACTCAAAAAATGACTGCATAATGTTTTTTATAAGACTATTTATCTTTTCTTGATTTGTAATTGATTCAATTGGGAATCCCAAAATACAACTATTATAATCTTCACCTTTGTATAAAATACCTGCACTAAGATTGTTCTCTGCATAACGAAAAATGGTGAAAGCGTTTTCACTTGCAGGCTCTATTGCATCAGGATTCTCAACAACATATCCTTCGCTGTTAAGTGTATTATAGTATTCTAAATTCCCTTTAATCAAATGGAATGGTGAAGGTACAGACTTGATTTTTCCTGTCACTCCTCCATAATTGTTACGCCATTTATATTTCAATGTATTCTGAGCCCAGTCTCTATCCTCTGTTGTTGAGTATGGATTGTCCCAGAGGTCAGTACCTACAAATGCACCACTTATAATTATGTTGCCTCCTTTTCTACAATAATCTGTTATTAGTTCCTGCTCAATTCTGGAAAAAGTTTTAAACCTCGGGGGTTTAGCACCTCTGGCGACTATCCATTCACGCTGTTTCCCTAATATCCAATCAACAGTCTCAAAATTTTCAATTTCCACTAAGCCGGATTCAACAGCACTTGCAGAAGTTGACACAAATGAGTATCCTGCATCTGCAAAAGCTAATCCATGTATGTAAGGATAATCAAAAGTATTTCCTGCTATCTTGGTGGTCTCAAAATTAGCTTTACTATCACCAAATCCTGATGCATCATCATCCATCCATGGAATCGTCCTTCTGAACTCATGCATTTGTCCAATAAAGTGATAATCTGCAATATAGGGTACACCATTGTCAACACTTCCAACAAAACCTGCTATGCTATCTTCAGAAGTAGTGAAACTGTATGGAGCAGAGATTCTTGTAAATCCATTGACTATCAATACTTCACCTTTTTGATCAGATTTTCTGCAAACAGATAATATTTCTGATGGGAAGCTTATTCCTCCATCATTTACTGCAACTACTTTAAAACTGTAAATATGATCTTTCTTTATTACAGTTGAATAACTATTATTTGTAACCAGTATTCCGTTATCAAATCCACCATTATTTATACGTGTGTAAACAATATATTTTTCTGGAAAAGCCGTTGACTCAGATATATCAACTGTTGGCTCCCAGTTTAATTGTATTACAGTATCATTTGAGAATGTAGCTGAGAAGTCTTTAACTGGAAGAGGCTGTACAACATAAGGTCTGTTATATTGTGTTGATATATATTTTAGCATTCCTTTATAAATGGATCTGCTCACCAGAAACCGAAAAGTTGGATCCAGTCCGTAACGCATATCTGCAAAATTTTGATGAGAAAGTAATTCAAGAAGCATTGTTGGTACGTTTGGTATACGAGCTTCAGCATAAGATCGGTTCCATAAATGACGTCGGGTCCATTCAGGTTCAAATTCTCTACGGATATCAGATACAATTTCATCCATAATCAATTCAGATAGATCACGTGAAGCCCATCTGGATTTACCATTTTCAAATAACTCATTATTATAATGGGTCATATATATTCCAAGTGTGCCTACAATTGTATCCCCCCAGAAGGTGCCGGCATCTGTATGAAATGCAAATGCCAGATCCAGCGGAATGTTTAATCCATTCTCCTTAGGCAGAACAGATGAACCGCCTGCCAGCCAGTTCACCCAGAATCCTCTACTTGAATAATCATCTATGTAGTCATTCTTACTCTCATTTCTGTTATATATAGTGTCAGGTACTCCTGCCCATTGCATCCAATATCTTGCAGCTTCGGTGTATCTGGGATACCCACTAATTTCGGGTGTGTATTTTATTAATGACTTTAAATTGTTTGAATTAGCTTTATTATTTTCTTCATTCATGTTCTGACCTGAGTTCTCAGAACTTTTAATGTTTTCAGAATCAAAACCTTCCGGATGAGGCATTCGTGCAATATTTCCCATTCCTCCTCCAATTTTTACAGCATCAGCGGTAATAATTCTTCCAGCTTTTTTCCCTTTATTTGTAAGTGTTATCTTATTATTTCTTCCTTCCTCAAAATCAAAATATCCAAGAAAAATCCAGGTTCCACCACCCATCTGTTGGTTTACCTTTAAATCTGTTTTCCCACCTGAATGATATACACTATATAAAGCTTCATCACTACTGTTTTTCAAAGTTTTATAAGAGACATAAACACCATATCTGCCTTTTTCTTTTATATCCGGGATCCATTCAGCTATACTCTCTTCACCTTTGGATATTGTTTTTATTTGCCTTGCTTTGCCCAACATAAAGGGATTTTCACCATCTGTGTAAAACTCTTTTATATTAGCAAATCCAAAAGAATCGTTGTCATACCATGATTCTCTTCCATTTATTTCTCTATACTCTCCTGAGCTATAACCATCTCTGTCAATTATTAACTCCACCTTGTTGTAATCACGTTCTCTAGGTAGAATTACATTAGCTCCTGCATTCTCTAACATCGGAGTAAGAAAGGGAATCACATAGCTTTGAGTATAAAGATCTTCTACAGTCTGAAATATTCTTGCTCTTTGCCATTCCCATCGTCCTAACTTTTGCTCATAATACCAGCCGTGACTTTGCCATAATGCAATGTGATTGTTTTGTAATCCCTTCAAGAAAGTGCCAGCAGGATTTGAAATATTTGTCACTAAGGGTTTAGTTGCTTTTTGTGAAATTATTCTTTTCTTGTCTAACTGTTTACTTCTATGGAAATTGGGAATAAGTTCACTTATTTCCATTTCATCTGAATAGACACTGATTCGATATTTTTTTTGATTAAATGGTATATGATATCGCACACTGTCATATACCCGCTTTATGGTTAGTTCCCTCATTGGGAGGTATGAAAGTGAAAGGTTTGTGTAAATCTCTATACTTTTTTTCTTGTCATTAATAAATATACTGTCAATATTTACTATTCCCGGTCGAAGCAGTGTTTCCTGGTAAATGTTTGTCAATGACCTGGCTAAACTGTTTTTCAATGGGTCCTGAACTTGGTCCTGAGGAAATGATGCGTAGGTCAAGGCAAACATGCATGCAATAAAAATGTATCGTCTCATATGCATTACTTATATTTTCATTGGGACTTTATCGCACTCAATTTTACAAATGTAGTGAAAATGACTGAATTGTAATCTGAACTATTATATTAAAAAAAGAGGGTAAAATCATACAAAGATATTACCCTCTTTTGGGGAAATTGAAGTTAGTAAATTAATTCCATCCCGGAGTTTGAGTCAAAGTAAAACCTTTATCTTTATACTGGTCGATCTGAGCAGTTCCCACAGGTGCTAAATACACTCTGTCATCAAATGCCTGTCGGTCAGTTCCATTTTCAATCATATAAAAGCCTACCATCTCATCATCGTTTGTTCCATCATAAGTTACAACTGTTCCATCGGCCTTCTTAACTTTCAACAGACCCACTTTCTCACTTACAAGTAAAGAAGGTAGTTCTTCTTTTACATTTATCCACAAACCAAGTAAGTTGTCCGGATATTGTGTAGCACTCATATAATTGATTTTCTTCCAGCGTTTGATATCCAGGAGTCTAGAATATTCAAATACAAACTCCATTCTTCTTTCGCGTCTGATTTCCCATATCAAAGGTGATACATCAGGATCACGATCCGGGTCATCAGGTAGCGCTGCCAGACTCATTGGAGCTGTTTTTTGTACACCTTTTGCAATAGCTTCAGAGTCTAATGGTCTGTTTCTTATCTGATTAATGGAAATGTCGATATCAAGTTGTGTTACAGAAGATCCACCCAACGTTGCAAGTTCCGCTTTTGCCTCAATCCAGTTTAAAAGTACTTCTGAATAACGCATTACAGGAGCATCATTTGTATTGGAATTACTTCCATACATAGGAGGTATATTACCTGAATTCCAAAATGTAGGCCCTGTTCTATCTATAAATTTACTTGCATACAACAATGTTGCAGCTTGTACTTTTGGTACATCTTGAAAAGTAGCTTCAAATCTCGGGTCACGAGTTCTAATCATATTTTTAATATTCAACGAATCAGCATTTTCAACACTTGATAGTTTATATGGCTGACCATCAACGCATAGAAAGGATTTTGCGAGTGATAAGTTTGCTGAAGGAGATTGACTCTCATATCCATTAGAATAGGAGGCTATATGGTGTGTTACACCTTGTGCAGCATCATAATGACGATACATTAATATTTCAGGATTTCCTTTAAGGTCTTGAGAACCAAATAAGCTTCTGAAGTCTGAAGAGATACTGTAATTTCCACTATTAATTACGAAGTCTCCGGCAGCTACTGCCAGTTCAAGATATTTCTTAGCTCTTGCCTGATCATTATGATGATACTTCTGCCATGTTCCTTCAAAAAGCATAATTCTGGAAATAAATCCTGCTACAACGTACCTGTTAAGAACATTATCTCCATCATTTAACCGCACATTCTGGAATGCAAACATCAGGTCATCATATACCCGGTCCATCACTTCTCCACGTGGAGTTCTGTCAATATACATTTTATCAAGATCACTAGAATCAAAGAGTGTTTCATAGTATGGTACATCACCAAAAACTCTTACAAGTCTATGGTATTCAAAACCCTTGAAAAAGCGAGCGACACCCAACCAGTGATTATATGCTTCACTACTTATTTGAGACTTGGCTACATTTTCAATTCTGTCTATAAATAAATTAGACTTTCTTACCCAGGCAAAATTCCAGTTTGGTCCTGCATACTGAATCAGCATATCTGGTGTTTCAGATGTACTTCCCCTACTTGATGGCGCACTGGACTCAAAATTTGACTGTACATTAGTGTTTGAAAAGTCATCACTGAAGTAATAACCCCTTAATGGGGCATATGCTACTCCCCATGTATTGTTGTAACCGACAAAATAATTGATATAAAAACCATTGGCGAAGAGTCTGAGGTCAGTCTCATTTCTCCAATAAGTGTCATCATTCATATCATTTAGTTCAGGTCTGTCAAGTACATCGGAACAGCTACTTATTAATAAAACAATAAGTAATAAGCTGCTTATTATTATATTCTTTTTCATGTTTCTTCTATTTTAAAAATTAATTTGTAAACCAACCGATCCACTTTTAAAAGTAGGTGTACCAACACCTGTTCTGCCTAAGTTATAGTTAGTCTCATTGAACATTGAATATCCCGAGATAACTTCAGGATCGATAGGTAGTCCCCTTAAATTATCAAAAGTGAAGAAGTTCTCCAAAGAAAGATAAACGCGAAGGTTATTAACCATCACTTTATTCATTAAACTACTTGGGAAACTGTATCCAATAGTAACGTTTTTAATTCTGGTATAAGACATGTCAAGCAGATACTTTGATTGAACCTGCATATTATTGCCAGTATTACTTCCTGCCAAGTTGTAAGGAGCCGGATAAAAAGCATCTGTTCTGTCAGGTTTCCAAAAGTCTCCAGCAATGGCTTGTGGCATAGCACCATCAGATGCATGAAAACCAGGAGTTGTTAAGAATCCTACACCCCATATTTGTCTGCTTCCTACACCTTGAATAAATACAGAAGCATCCACACCATGCCAATCTGCACCTAAACGCAGACCATACTCGAATCTTGGTGTTGAATTACCTATTATTTCCAAATCGCCATGATCGTCTAATAAACGACTACCTGCATCAATTTCACCATCACCGTTCAGATCCACAAATTTTACATCACCAGGACCAAAGAAGAAGTTAGAACTGTTCTGCAGAAATGCCTGATAAACAGGTTTTCCATTTGCATCAGAGAGTTTATTTACTGTTCTTCCGGCATATTTTTGGCTTTCATTTGCGGTTAAAACAATTTTTTGCAACTCACCATTTGAGTCTCTCACAAAATCACTCTCCTGATATAATCTGTCTGTTCTGTAACCCCAAATTTCTCCATATTTTTTTCCTTCATACCATCCATCTATACTGTTTGTATCTCCATATTTCATAATAGTAGTAACAGCATCCGATAGGGTAGCCATAGCGTTTATACCCAATCCGTTTTTAAAACGATAGTTGTAGTCAACACTAAGATCCCATCCTTCAGTTCTTAAAGAACCAAAATTTCCTTTTGGAGCACCTGCACCAAACGTGAAAGATACACCTTCCCCGGGAACTATCATATTCTTGGTATCTCTGCGATAAACATCGAATACAACGCCAAGAGTATTATTAAGAAAATATAGATCCACACCAAGGTTTGTATTCTCCAGATCCTGCCAAGTAATATCTCTTGTGATAGCAGCTGGTGTGCCAACAGCAACAGCCTTTGCTCCACTTGCATCAAGCCACATTGTTTGACTTGTAGACATTGAAGGAGCATAAAGTCCACTTGGTACGGTCTGGTCTCCAATCACACCCCAGGAGCCTCTTAGTTTCATTGATGAAACAACCGGTGTTATCCACTCCATCCATGCTTCTTCAGTAACACGCCAACCTGCAGATACTGAAGGGAAGAAGCGCCACCAAAGTCTTGATGGGAACTTAGAACTTCCATCATAACGTAAATTTCCTTCCAAAAGATATCTATCTCTGAATGCATAGTTGATACGACCAAAGTAGCCTAACTGTGCTTCCCAGAAAGTGTTTCCACCTGATGTCATTGTTCCCACTGCTTTTCCAAACTGAGGATTCACAATATCTGCTAAGTCGGTTTTCTGTGACCAGTTGCTCTTGGCATCATATGTTACTCTGTTCATACCCAACATAAATTTGAAAGCATGATCTTCTTTTAGTTTCAAATTGTAAGTTGTATATATATTGAGAGTGTTTGTTACACCATTCAAAACATTACGGTATATATGGTCAGGATTAGCTCCATGAGCTGTATATTCTGTTAAGCTAAGTTTATAAGCAGGTAATGCATTAGGTGTTGTTGAAGGCACCGGCGTACCCTGATCGTTTACATAAATTCTATTTCCTTCTGCATCAGTAAGTGGTAAAGCTCCGCCCCATGAGTTCAAAGCTGTATATCTGGTACCCAAGCGGTTATTAATAAAGGTTTCGTTTGCATTTGTAAAGTCCAAATCTACAACCCAATTATCAGTAATATTTACCAAGGCACCTATATTAACATTAAAGTATTTATTTTCCTGATTTGCAGTATTAGCTTGTGAAATTTCTGAAGCAGGACTCCTAATAGGATCTCCATTCTCGGTTCCCATAGGCTGAACCGGTCCCCATCTATACAGGTATAACCATGGGTCAGCAGTAGTACTGTTTGTAACATATGGATACCTTTTATCTCTGTTAGAGTAAATAGCTCCTGCCCTTAAAGTGAAATATTTACTTAATTCACTACTTAACCTAATTGTACCATTGTAGCGGGTAAAATCGTCATATTCTGCTTCTTTCATCATACCTGTCTGATGAAGATAGCCAAGACCTACATTGAAAGTGGTTTTTCCGCTTTTGCCATTTACCGACAGATTATGAGTCATAGTAGGTGTCCACTCTTTAATCATGTAGTCATATGGATCATATGTTCTTAATCCCAGTTTACGGTTATTGGCATCAACATACCAGTCTCTACCATAAACCATTGGTTCTTCCGGTCCCATTTTACCATATGTATTATGCCATATTTTTGATTTTTCATAACTTTCTCTGGTAATTTGCCAGAAAGCACCTGAAACAGATCCACCCACTCTTTCCATTGCCAAAATGGAATACTCCATTGCATCAAGCATACCCATCTCCATTCTTTTGGAGATATTTTGCCAAGCAAAGTTGTTTGAGTATTGTACATTAACCTGATCTTCTGTTGCTCCTTTCTTAGTGGTGATTAAAACAACCCCAAAAGCACCTTTAGCTCCATATATCGAAGCACTCGCAGCATCTTTTAATATTGAGATTGATTCAATATCATTTGGATTTACAACCTGAATACTTGGTATTTCTACGTTATCCAGAAGAATTAGAGGTTGTGAGCTACCTTCAAAAGAACCTATTTGACCTCTTACCTTTATTAGTGGATCGGAGCCCACCTCTCCACTAGGTACAATAACGGAAAGACCTGGAGTTGATCCCTGTAATCCGCGTCCCACATCAGATATTGGTCTGCTTCCAAGAGTCTCTTCAACATTTACAGTAGATACTGCACCTGTCAGGTTTTCTTTTCGCTGTGTGCCATAACCCACAACTACTAATTCCTGTAGTGCTTGAGTGTCTTCTCTGAGTGTTATTGTGAAGCTTGTATTTCCTGCAGTACTGACTGTCTGACTTAAATATCCTATAAAGGAGACCTGGATTGAAGCTTCATTTGAAACACGTAAAGTGAACTTTCCATCAATATCTGTAATTGTCCCATTTGTAGTTCCTGACTCAATGATATTTGCTCCGATAATAGGTATACCCTGATCATCTAATACTGTACCCGAGATTAGCTTCCCATCTTGTTGAAGTTCTTTTATGATAGTCGACTTTTCCGTCGCTTTCTCATCGAGTATTGGCTTTTTTGAAATTGTTATTTGTCTGTTCACTATTGAGTAGACCAAGTCTGTGTTTTTCAACAACAAATCCATAATCTCATTTATAGATCTGTTGTTATAAGAGACGTTTACTCTCCTGGATAATCCACTTTCAGTATTATCCATAAAAAGGAATAAATAGTCACTGTTCATTTCAATTTCTTGCAACGCTTCACGCAGTGTGACTCCCTTAACATCAATGCTAACTGATTTTGATTGAGAGTAGGTGTTCTCTGCTGCAATTGAAAAAACAGAAAGTAAAGTTATAAAAAAGTATATTTTCATAATTTTTAAAAACTTGCTGTCTTTTTTCAAGTTTAGTTGTTTAAAGTTTGGTTTATCTTGCATATCTTTATAATTGAGATTTAATTTGTTACCAATAAATTAGATTCGCTTAACAGGCCGAATAATGTTCCCGCATTATACGGCCTTTTTATAACATCATATTCTTATTTCATAGGCAGTTAATTTTAGATTACACATATATTTGATTTAAGTTACATTTATTCTTTTTTTATACTAATAACACCTTCACTTTCAATATAATATTTTAGAAAAGTCATTTGTGAGAACGATTCTAAGACATCATTAATATTTTCAGAAAGATAAAGTTTACCGGAACAGGTCTGTTCTTTTAATTTCAAAGTATTATCAAAATGAAATTCAACATTGTAATATCGGCCAATTTTTCTTAAAACCTCGGTTAAGGAATTTTTGTTTAAGTTCATATATCCGTTTTTCCAGCTAACATATTCCGTTACATCCACCATTTGATTGTGGATGCTATTATTGTCTAGAATCGCCATTTCTCCAGGTTTCAAAGTCAAAGAATTTACATTATTTTTTACTTGAACTGAGCCTTCTACAAGTACAACAGTTTCACTTTCTTCATCTGTATATGCAGATACATTAAATGATGTACCAAATACTGTAATTTGTGATTTAGGTGTATGTATAATAAATGGAGTACTCTGTTTTGTTACTTCAATAAATATTTCACCTTTAACTTTTATTTCTCTTGCCTGATTAGAAAAAGCTGATGGGAACTCCATTTCTGTTCCTGAATTTAAGTGTATTAATGAGCCATCAGCAAGAATTACAGAAGATCTCTTCCCAAATGGAACAATTAACTTGTTTTGATTGTTTTTCAGGTCAATCTGTTTTTGAGTAATTGAATCATGTATTAACGCATTTTCCCCTTCAGTTAATTGAACCATAGAGTTGTTTTCAATATCAAATGATTGTCCTCCGGAGATTAACTGTATCTTATCCTGACTCATTACTTCACCAATTGAAGTAAGTTGATTTTCCGGTATACTATTAGTATTAGATGTAAGAATGTATATTGTTGAAATTATTGTTATAAATAGAGATGCGGCAACTGAGGTGACTATAATGGATAATTGTTTTCTTTTTTTTAAATGGTAAATTCTATCCTGAAGTTGTCTGTTTACTGTTTCTTCATCTATTATACACTCACTCTTATTCTTCTGAATTTCATCGAAAGTTGCAATGGCTAGTTCAAAAGATTCTCTAAGATGTTCGTTTTTATTAATAAAATCTTCCCAAAACTGTGTTAGTTTAACTGTGCGACGAGTCCTCCAATAGACAAAAAGGTCATCACATAAAAAATCCTTATAATCTAATTTCAATTTCATTTACACTCTTTTTAATAAAGACATGGAAAAATTGAAAAAAGGACTAAATTAATAAATTTTAACCAAGTATTGTGAGTAAATGTATTAAATACAATAGTGAATTGGATGGTGATGCACCTTTCATTTTCTTTAATGCACGATATAAGTTTTTTTTCACAGCATCAGTTGAAAGGTTCATAATTTCAGCTATTTCTGAATAATTGAGATCCAATTGATATCTATAATGAATAATTCTTCTCTGCTTTGGAGGTAGTGTTTTAATTAAGTTAGTTAACTTATTTTTTAGCTGTATTTCTTTTTCTTCATCAATAATTTTTTCAATTACAATCTTCTCATTTTCTTCAAAGTAGTCTTGTTGTAATTCTCCAATTTCAATTAGTTCCAAGTTTCTAATGTCAAGAAGTCTGTTTTTTAGACTTCTGAGCAGATAAAATTCTATATTTTGAATGTGGTTTAATTTTTTTCTTGAAATATAAATATTGAAAAAAATATCTTGTATTGCATCTTTACTCCGTTCATCATCGAATCCAAGATTTAATGCATAAGCTAAAAGTTCCGAATAGTAAGCATGATAAATCTTAGAGAAAGATTTATCATCTCCCTCTAAAAATAGTTTCCACGCATCATCGATCATTACTTTACTTTTTTTCTATAGTAGGTTAAAAATGTATAAGGGTACAAATGTTTATCATCAGCCATATGCCTCTCCTCCTCTATAAGCTCCCAATCTTTAAAATCAATATTAGGGAAAAAAGTATCGGCATCATTGAATGTATTGTGAATACGAGTTAGATAGAGTTTGTCGGCAAGATGGAAAGTGGTGCGGTAAAGCTCGCCACCTCCTATTATGAAAACCTTTTCGTGACTTTTACTTACCGACAGAGCTTCTTCTATTGAGCGTACAACAATACATCCGGGAAAATTATTTACATCACCTGATGTCACTACAATATTTATCCGATCAGGCAATGAACCATTAGGTAATGATTCATATGTTTTTCTTCCCATAATTATGGTGTGCCCAGTAGTAATCTTCTTAAAATGTTTCAAGTCGTTTGGAAGATGACACAGTAATCCTCCATTTTTACCTATTCCATTTTTTTCGTCAATAACAACAACAATAGCTATCATACTGAAACCTTGCCTTTAATATGAGGATGCGGATCATAATTCACTAGCTCAAAATCTTCATATCTGAATTTAAAAATATCCTTTACATCAGGGTTAATTTTCATCTGCGGTAGCGGACGTGGTTCACGTGTTAGTTGAAGTTTTACTTGTTCTAAATGATTTAAATAAATATGTGCATCGCCAAACGTGTGAATAAAATCACCCTCTTCCAGGTTTGTCACCTGAGCCATCATTTTTAGGAGAAGTGAATATGAAGCAATGTTGAAAGGGACACCAAGAAAAAGATCTGCACTTCTTTGGTATAGCTGCAGACTTAGTTTACCATCTGCAACATAAAATTGAAAGAAAGCATGACAAGGTGGCAGGTTCATATTTGGAAGATCTGCAACATTCCAGGAGCTAACTATTATTCGCCTCGAATCAGGATTGTTCTTTAAATCTTTCACCACTTGGGTAATCTGATCTATATGTCCTCCATTATAGTCTGGCCAGGAACGCCATTGATAACCGTAAATATGTCCCAGGTCCCCATTCTCTTCTGCCCATTCATCCCAGATATGGACACCATTATCATTCAGGTACTTTATATTGGTATCCCCTTTTAGGAACCATAATAGTTCATATATAATAGATTTCAGATTAAGTTTTTTGGTTGTAAGAACGGGAAAACCATCACTCATGCTGAATCGGCTTTGATGACCGAATATGCTGATGGTACCGGTACCTGTACGATCTTCTTTCTTAGTACCTTCGTTAAGTACTCTTTGCAATAAATCAAGATATTGTTTCATATTTAGTTTTATCCTATTATCGAGAATTATGTTTTCAGCTTGTCTTTTTCTGAAAACTTCTGTTATGACAAAAATAACTGTTTTTTTCCTGAGTACAAGTTTAAGTAGTAACATAATGTTTATATAATAACAATTTATTATCTCCTTATGTGGTGATTTTCTTCCTCAATCAAATAATTTCAGAACGAAACCTCTATGGATGTTGTTATAAATAGTATATTTGTGTGTATTACGTCATTTTTATTTAACAGTTTAACTCCTTAATCATATGGATATATCAGAATTACTAAACAGCTCAACTGGACAATCCTTAATCAGGAGTATTTCCGATAAATTGGGAATTAACGAGAAAGAAGCCTCAGGAGTAGTTAGCACTGCTATACCTGCTATACTTGCAGGAATGACTAAAAATGCTCAAACAGCTGAAGGGGCCGAGAGTCTAAACAGAGCCATAGAATCAAAGCATGATGGTTCGCTTTTGGATAACCTGTCAAATATTCTGCAAGGGCAGACACAGGAATTACAAAATGATGGAGATGGTATACTTGGACATGTATTTGGTAGTAAAAGAACAGCTGTAGAACAAACACTTTCTAAAAAAACAGGTGTTAGTTCCGGGAAAATAGGGCCTCTACTTGCTCTGCTTGCACCAATAGTAATGGCATACTTGGGAAAAGAAAAAAGAAAGACAAGTACAGGGGCAGGGGGGTTAGGTGATCTTCTGGGAGGATTGCTTGGAAGTGGAAGTCAAGGTCGATCAGGTGGAGGAATCATGGACATGATTAGTGGAACACTCGATAAAGATGGCGATGGTGATGTAATCGATGATATATTTGATATGTTTAGTAAGAAAAGATAAATGAAAATGAGACATAAAAAAATCAAAAAAAATCTGATATCGTTTGTTGTTTTTAGTCTGATGTTAATCAGTTATTCATGTTCAGTGCCAGATGATTACATTACTGAAGCTGAAGCGCGAAGGCTTATAGAACAGGCCATAAGAAATCAGAATCCGTCAAGTGGGCTTAGTGAAGCAGAGATAAAGAAACTAATTGATGATGCAATAAATAAAAATAATAACAGTCTCGAGTTCACACAGTGGGATATAATAAATATAACAGTAAACAGATCTGATTGGGTTTGGAATAATAATGCAATGCAATGGGAGGCTATCTTTAATCTGCCGGAACTAACTGAGTTTATTTATGAACAGGGTGCACAGTTAGGATATGTATTTATAGGGGAGCAGGGTGTTAATGAGGTACAAAAATTATTGCCTTATGTTGAAACATATTATGCCGGAGATGATGATTTTGGGAATCCTGTCTATTTCACTGAAACTATCAGTGTGGATTATCAATTCGGAAATCCGAGTACCGTAGCTTTTTTTATTAAGGACTCTCAGTTAGCCAAAGATCCGGATGCTCCTCAATTATATAATTTCAGGATTGTTTTAATTTGGTAATTGTAAACAGATGTAAAATATAACATCAAAAAAATAGCTTCTGCCTTTTAATGAAACTTATTTTAATAGGCAGTAGCCTTTTTTATTCAAACTATTCTTCCTTTTTATTGTTTTAAATTAAACGAAAGATGATTTTACAGGTCTTACTTTCAAATAACATTATCAATAATTATTAAATATGAAAAGAAAACTTTTAGTATCGATTTTTGCAGGGATTCTATTCTTGGGTACGGCTTTCGTAATGACATCTTGCAGTGATAGTAGTGATGATTTTATTGAGACGGCCTGGAATATAGAAAATTTTAATGTTACAGCTTCACAGTGGAGTTGGAACTCAAATCTTAACAGATGGGAAGCTGTAAGGCAGTTGCCGGCTATTGATGAGTTTATTTATGAAGACGGAGTAGTACATGGATTTATTTTCCTTGGAACTCAGGGTGTTGATGAAGTCCAGACACCTCTCCCATATATTAGAAGTTTTCTTGAAGATAATGGGCAGGGAGGCGTTATAGATTTTACCGAAACGATAAGTTTTGAATATAGCCATCTGACAAATCGAATAACCTTTTATATAGAACCTTCCGATGGTTTCCAAGATCAGAATGCCCGCCAAAATTATAATTTCAGGATAGTTATGATCTGGTAATATCAGATAAACATTGGTAAGGCATCTGCTACTATAAATGAACTTCCGCCGATGAAGATAATATCCTCTTTATCGGCATTTTTAATTGCTTTTATTACAGCTTCTGATACTGTAGGGCAGATGTATCCCTGCAAACCAAATTCACCTGCCATATCAGCTAGTTTAGTTTCATCAAGAGCTCTTTGAACGGAAGCTTTGGTGAAGTAATAATTTGCATTTTTGGGTAATAATCTCAATACAGACTCAGTATCTTTATCATTTGCCATTCCAAATACAATATGAAGTCTCTTGAATTCTTCTGAAAGCAGTCTTTCAATTACATATTTAATTCCATGAGAGTTATGTGCAATATCACAAAAGATTTTGGGTTCTGTTTTTAACAGCTGCCATCGACCCATTAATCCTGTTATTTCAGTTACTTTTTCAAATCCTTTGTAAACGGCATCTTTAGGAATGTTGTACCCCAGTTCCAGCAAAATATCAACTGCAGTTAACACGGTTCTAGCATTATACTCTTGAGCAGGACCACTTAATTGTCCTGTGATATTGTCGAAATTTGCTGATTTATAAATAATCTTATCTATCAATCTGTCAGCAACAAAATCACTCACATAAACTTCAGAAAAAACAATAGGAGCTTCAACAGACTTTGCTTTATCAATAAAGACCTGTGCAACATCACTATTTCCAATTTCTCCAATTATTACCGGAGTGTATTTCTTAATAATACCAGCTTTTTCTGCTGCAATTTTCGTGAGTGTGTTACCAAGATAATTCATATGATCTAATCCAATATTTGTAATTATACTCAAATCTGGAAAAATTATATTAGTACTGTCTAAACGGCCACCCAGTCCAACTTCAATAATAGCAACATCAACTTTTTTTTCGGTAAAATATAAAAAAGCCATCTCCATTGTAAGTTCAAAAAAAGAAGCCATCACCGGTTCAAATTTATCTCTGTATTTTTCGACAAATTCAATCACATATTCCTTATTGATCATCTCACCATTTACACGTATTCGTTCCCGAAAATCAATAAGGTGAGGAGATGTGTATAATCCAACCCTATAACCTGACATCTGAAGAATTGCAGCCAGAAGATTCGAAACAGATCCTTTGCCATTGGTTCCTCCTACATGTATAGTTTTAAATTTCTTGTGAGGATGACCAAAAATTTCATCTAATGCCAGACTGTTATCCAGTCCCTCTTTATAAGCAGCGTGACCTATCCTTTGGTATTCAGGTGCCTGACTATACAAGTAGTCTAAAGTCTCATTATAATTCATCTATTTATTTACCTTTTAAATGGAAATATTAAATTGAAAAACAGTATAAATGTAACTATTTTATAACTAATAAAAGAGGGTAGAATCACATATGTGAAACACCCTCTTGTTAATTATATTTATTCAATACTCAGTGCTAAAATATAAATATCCTAAGTATGTAGTCTGATTAAAATCAGTTTTTAAGTGGAAGCACAGAATACTGTTTAGAATAACGTAATTGTTGATCTATGTAGTTCTCTTTATAAGATATTGTCACATCTGTTACTTTACCATTCTCATCAGTTACAAGCTTATAAACAGGATTAACAAAACCTTTGTAAGGTGCAATATTAAGAGCTTCGTATCTTGATAAAACCTCCTCATGTAGATTCTTGTCCACCTTTACTCCATAAGTTTCGATCAGGTTTTTACCTGCTTCAAAATCCCCTTCTGACTTAATACGCTGTACTTCAGCAAGCAATTCTCCAAAAAGCTGACGTAACTTATCATAATCGTTGATCACGATGTAGGTTTTACCATCTTTCTTTTCAAAAGCTACCACATTATCAGCCTTACCTTTCTCAATTACCCAGTTAGATATAGTAGCACGATTACGCATATGAGCCTGTTCTATATCCTTTCCTGGTTGTATACGGGTAAGCTGAGTCATAGCACCATTCATAATATATGAGTAGTATTCAGCTTTATAAGCTTCATTATCAGGTAATAAACCAAGTTCAACTAGCTTCGGATCAGCCAGATAGTAAAGTGCAAACAGATCGGCACGTGTTTCTTCCAGTGGAGAAGCATATGCCTGAAGAACATCAGAGCTAACTCCTGGAAGCAACTTACCTGAACCATGACCTAAACATTCATGCAAGTCGGTGTGCAGATTATCAGTTAATGTTCCATACTTTTTAGTAAGCTCAATCTCTTTTTCACTCCACATGAATTCTTCCTTGAACCCATTTCCTTCTGCAGCTTTATCATATGCAAAAGTGATATTATCTATAGTAACTGATTTAGATCCATGATCTCTTCTTATCCAGTCTGCATTTGGCAGATTTATACCAATTGGAGTTGAAGGATATGTATCACCACCCAAAATAGCAGCAGTAATTACTTTAGCAGAAACACCTTTTACTTCTTCTTTCTTAAAACGGTTGTCTATTGGAGAGTTGTCCTCAAACCACTGTGCGTTCTCACTGATAATTCTGGTGCGCTCTGATGCCTCAATACTTTTAAAATTAACAAGTGATTCCCAAGTGGCTTTCAGTCCCATAGGGTCAGTATACGTCTCAATAAATCCATTAATAAAATCAACACGTGATGTTGTATCAGTTACCCATTTAACTGAATATTCATCAAAAGTTTGAAGATTACCTGTTTTATAATATTCGATAAGAGTTTTGATTACATCTTTTTGATGGTCATTTTCTGCAACCTCAGATGCTTTTTCTAACCATCCAATTATACGCTCAATTGCCTTATCATACATTCCACCAAGCTTCCAAACTTTTTCGGTAACTACACCGTTTTCTTTGACTACTTTACTATTAAGACCGTATGATACTGGTGTGTTGTCATTCGGATCCTTCATGGCGTTATAGAAATCTTCAACCTCTTTCTGAGTTACACCTTCATAGAAGTTTACGGCAGAAGTCTGAATAATATCCTTTCCCGGTGTCTGATTCATTCTTTTTGGCATAACTGCCGGATCAAACATAACAGGAAGTATTTCATTTAAAGTTTCATCTGCAGCCATACCATCACGGAAAGGCATTCTTCCCGGATCAACGCTTTTTACAAGAGAAACAAAATATTCCTGTGAGAATTGTGGTATGATTTTATCTTCAGAATAGTGATGGTGGATACCGTTTGCCATCCAAATCTGTTTAAGATAAGTCTCAAATTGTTTCCAGTCATCGGAAGATTTGTTACCCATGTAATTCTCATACACACCTTCACATACTCTGCGTATAGTTAGATTATAACGATTATTCTGATCCCATAAGATATCACGTCCTTCAAGAGCAGCTTGTGATAGGTAATAAATCAATTCCTTCTGTTTTAGTGAAAGACTGTTGAATCCTGGAACAGGATATCTTAATATTTCAATATCTGCAAACCGGTCGACCTTATATTCAAATGTTGAGTCGATACCATCGTCGGCTGCCGGTTTTGAGCCTGCTTCTTTATTGCCGTTGCAGGCTGCAAGCAGTAACAGTGTTGTTAGCATAAAAACTACTTTTTTCATACAATTATTTCTCTTTATTAAGTTCTTTAACACGAATTTCTGCATTTCTGGATTTATCTCCCAGATAACCCCCATGGTGCCTTTTTGCATATTCGCTAATACTGAAATTAATTCTCTTCATTGTACCTACAACAAGTATATCTCCCATTACAGTCATTACTGTTGTAGATGTAGTAGGGGTAAGATCCAATGGACAAACTTCAGCAGGATTTCCGGTAAGCAGAAATACATCTGCTTTTTTTGCCAGTACACTTGAATTATTTCCGGTAATTACAATAATTGGTACTTGCTCGTATAATCCTCTGGCAAGTTCAACCAACTCAATAATCTCACGTGTTTCACCGGAATTTGTAATTAAAAGCAGAAGATCATTCTCCTGCAGTACTCCAAGATCACCATGCTGAGCCTCACTGGGATGCAGGAAAATTGATGGTGTACCCGTAGAACAGAAGGTTGTTGATATGTTTTGTCCTATCTGTCCTGCTTTACCCATACCGCTAATAACAAGCTTTCCTCGTTTTTCATGTACGTACTCTACAATTAAATCGATTGCTTTCTCGTATTGGTCAGTAATAGGAATATTAAGAATTGCGTTTGTTTCCTTCTTTAGGATTGTTTGTATTTCTTCGTACGTCATTTTACGAACTTCAATTGGTTTTATATTTATATGAAACCTGAGCCAACTCTTCGTTAGCTTTCTTGATCTTATTTTTAAGTGAAATTTTATATTCTACCAATTTATTTTGCAATGCCTCATCTCCTGTGGCAATCATCTGCAAAGCAAGTATAGCAGCATTAAGGGATCCGTTTATACCAACGGTAGCAACAGGTATTCCAGGTGGCATCTGCACAATTGAAAGCAGTGCATCAATCCCTTCCAGTGATGCTTTAATTGGAACACCGATAACCGGTATTGATGTCATTGAAGCAATTACTCCGGGCAAATGTGCAGCCATACCTGCTGCAGCAATAATCACCTTGATACCATTTTCTGCAGCACCCTTTGCAAATATTTCAACCTCTTCAGGAGTTCTGTGAGCTGAAAGTGCATTTATCTCGAATGGCACCTCCATCTCATCAAGAAACTTGGCTGCTTTTTCCATTACAGGAAGATCAGAAGTGCTTCCCATAATGATACTTACTATAGGCTTCATATAATCTTACTTTCCGATAAAACTTTTGTAGTCAGCAGCAGACATTAAGCCATCTAACTCTTCTGGTTTCTCAATTGTAACTTTTATTATCCATCCTTTTTCATATGGATCTTGATTAACCATCTCAGGAGCGTCATCCAGTTCAGGGTTTATTTCCAGAACCTCACCACTAACAGGCATCAACAGGTCAGATACAGTTTTAACGGCCTCTACACTTCCAAACACTTCTCCCTGTTCGAGAGTTTCACCTTCTGTAGATACATCAATGAACACAATATCACCCAGCTCTTCCTGAGCAAAATCGGTAATACCTATAAAAGCTTCGTTGCCTTCCACTCTCACCCATTCATGATCGGAAGAGTACTTTAAGTTTTCAGGAAAATTCATAGTAGTCTATTTTTTTTATTTTATAAATAATAATTGTAAATGTACAATATAATAATTTAATTACAAAAGCTTGCTTATGTGCCGATCCAAACAAACGTAAAAGACACAATAAAACCAAGTAGAAACCCGGCTATAACTTGCGAAAGTGTGTGTCGTTTTAAGATAAGTCTGGATGTACCTATTAATCCTGCAAGAATAAACAAACCCATAAACATAATATAGGGGTTGGAGCGTTCTACGAAATAACAAACAGCCATTGCACCACCAGTCAGACCTCCAATGCCAAACATATGTGCACTTATTTTCCATATAAATGTAATAAGTATGGCAATTATCATTATGGCAACAGATGAAGCCATAATCATCATAAACCAGGTAGGCATATTCATTCTGTAATAATATATAATCATTACAGTGTATGAGATAAGTGTGATTAAATATGGATAAATACGCTCCTTTCGAACTTTAAGTGACAGATCCGAAATTATACCCAGTTTATATAATATAGTTATAAGTACTGCCGGAATAATAAATGAAAAGAACAGTACGGGAGTAATTATTTGCCAGAATTTATGAGAATAAATTGCACCAAAATAGGTGTAAGCGAACAGTAGTAAAATGCTGTACGCCGGCATCAATAATGGCTGGAAAACTGTGGAGATTACATGTGCTATCGATTTCATCGGACAAAGTTAAAGTTTTTTTCTCAAACGTGCCACGGGAATATTTAATTGTTCTCTGTATTTTGCAACAGTTCTACGGGCAATAACATAGCCTTTGCTATTAAGTATTTTTGTAAGCTGTTCATCTGTAAGAGGTTTTGCAGAATTTTCATTTTCTATACTCTCCATTAATATAGATTTTACTTCTCTCGATGAAATATCTTCGCCATCTACGGTTTGCATTGCTTCAGAGAAAAAATATTTCAGTGGATAAATATTAGTATTTGTCTGTACATATTTGCTGTTACTGACTCTTGAAATAGTAGAAATATCAAATCCGGTTTTTTCAGCCACATCTTTTAGAATCATTGGTTTTAGCATAGTTTCATCTTCAGTGAGAAAGAAATCATACTGAATGCTTACTATTGCTTCCATTGTACGTTGCAGAGTGTTTTGCCTTTGTCTTACTGCATCAATGAACCATTTTGCAGAATCCACCTTCTGCTTCATGAAAAGTATTGCCTGTTTATCATCTGATGACATACTGGTTTTGTTGTCAGTATATCCCTTTAGCATTTCTGAAAAATTACGATTAACTCTTAGGTTAGGTATATTGCTGTTATTCAGTTGAATTGTCACTTCACCGTTATACGAATCGACTATAAAGTCGGGAGTAATATTATTCATTGCAGTCTGCATTGTCCCTCCAAGAGTATTTCCCGGTTTTGGATTAAGAGAAATAATTACTTCAATTGCATCTTTTAATTTTTCCTGAGTGATGTTTAGCAGACGTATTATTTTATCGTAATGTTTTTTGGAAAATTCCTCGAAATAATCCGTAATTATAGTGGTTGCAATTTCAACCTCTTCAGATTGTTTTTCTCGACCGAGTTGTATCAGCAGGCATTCCTGAAGATCACGTGCACCTATACCTGCCGGGTCAAGATCCTGAATTTCGTATAATATATCCTCAAGTTGCAGAGGAGTTACATCCAGCTGTTGCTGAAAAAGCAGGTCGTTGGAAATAGATTGCAAATCTCTTTGCAGATAACCGTTTTCATCAATATTGCCTATAATATACTCAGCTATTGTCTGTTTTTCTGAGTCCAAATCCATTAGTCCGATTTGTTCAAACAGATAATCATGCAATGATTTATCATCATAATAGCTGATCTCGAAAAAGTCAGTATCACTCTTTCTCTCTGATTTGTTAAGTCTGTAATCGGGAATATCATCATCTGAAAAATAATCACCCAGAATCATTTCATCCTGGGTCAAATTATCTGCTTCGGATATTTCATCATCAATAACTGAACTTTCAGACAGGTCATTATCAGTTGTTTCAAGTGCCGGATTTTCTTCAATTTCCTGTTTTATCCGATCCTCTACTTCAACATTATTAAGTTCAATCAGCTTAATCACCTGCATCTGAAGAGGTGATAGCCGTTGTATCTGTTTAAGTTCTTGTTGCTGCCTTAAAGCCATATACGAGAATATAATTTCTATGGCAAAGATAATTATTTCTGAACTTACTCACAAAATGAGTCGTCATATCCTGCCTTACAGGTTAATGGTGCCAATGCATATGAATCATATTCATCATATGCAGGTCCGGGTATTCCACTAATAACCACAATCCGGTCCAATCTCACTTTTTCTCCATTTTCGAAAATAAGGAAATCTCCTTCTTCCCTGTTATTCTCGATTTTAATAATCCTGCCGTTGGACTCCCCCAGTTCAGGCTCATCCGAAAAAGTAAAATAAATCACTCTTGTTTCATCTTTTTTCATCTGCTCCTCAATAATTTCGAAGTATTCCGGATCTATTGGCAAGTATCTTGGTCTCATTATTTTCATCAGTTTTGTTTAAGTATAAAACAATTTCCCACTTATTAGGTTCACCTATTTATTGTTCTGTTGAATGTCGGAATTTTAAACTTTTTATTACCTTTGAAACGTCAACAATGTTTAAAAAAAGATCGCAATGATATTCAAGTTTCTAATTCTGTCGGATGAAGTTGACAACTTCAAAAGGGAAATTAAAATAGATGCTGATGCAACATTCCTGGATTTATATAAATCCATATTGGATTGCACCGGTTATAGTGATAAAGAGATGGCTTCATTTTTTCTCACTGATAATAAATGGCGAAAGAAGCAGGAAATTACTCTGGTTGAAATGGATACCGATTCAGATGAAGATTCATTTACAATGGATGAGTGTGTATTAAGTGATTTTCTTGAGGATGAAAAACAAAAACTTATGTTCGTGTTTGAATATCTGACCGAACGTGCTTTATATATTGAGTTATCAGAAATAATACCCGGGAAAAATCTAAAAAAAGCTATCTGCACTGTTTCTGAAGGTGAACCACCTGTTCAGATTACTGAAATACAGGATGTAAAGCATGAAGGAGTAACTTTTGATTTGGGCGAATCATTTTATGGTGATGAAAACTTTGATCTGGATGAATTAGATAAGGAAGGTTTTGATGGTTTGGACGAGATCGACATTTCATCAAATACTGATTCAGCTGATATTTATTAAATTAAGTTTATATTATTACCTAATCTATTAATATTAAACTCTTTAAATCCAAAAATTATAATGAATATCCTCCTCGTATTGCTTGGTCCTACAGGTGTTGGTAAGACCGAGTGGAGTCTAAACGTGGCGGAGAAATTAAACAGTCCGATATTATCAGCCGATTCAAGGCAGATCTATAAGGGTATGAGTATCTGTACAGCCGCACCTACTCAAGCACAGATGCAGCGCGTACCACATTATTTCGTTGAAATATTATCTCCCGAAGATTATTATAGTGCAAGTATATATGAGCAGGAGGCATTAGGAATGCTCCGGAAGCTCTTCAAAGATCATAGAGTTATTGTTATGACTGGAGGTTCTATGATGTATATAGATGCTGTTTGTAATGGTATTGATGATATACCTACTATTGATAGTTCATTACGAAAAGATATTCAGGAGTTATATAAAAAAGAGGGCCTCGATCCTATTCGCCAGCAACTGAAAATTCTGGATCCACAGTTTTATTCCGAAGTAGATCTGAAAAATCCAAAACGAGTAATTCATGCTCTTGAAGTTTGTTTGATGGCAGGAAAACCCTATTCCTCATTACGTACTAATTCAAAAAAGGAACGCCCTTTTGATATTGTAAAGGTTGGTTTTAATATGGATAGAGAACAATTATATGATAGAATAAACAGGCGCGTTGATAATATGGTTGAAGAAGGTCTTATTGAAGAAGCGCGCAGTTTTTATCCTATCAGGCATCTTAATTCATTAAATACAGTGGGGTATAAAGAGCTTTTCGAATATTTTGATGGAAGGTGTACACTTGATTTTGCAATTGATAAGATTAAACAACACTCACGAAATTATGCAAGAAAGCAGATAACCTGGTTTAAAAAAGATAAAGATATAAATTGGATAAATCTGTCAAACTCAGAAGATATGGTTGTAGAAAGAATACTGAACTTGCTGCCACAGTGAAATACATATGTATTTTTTTTCTTATAACTATTGGAACATTCGGAAAATTGTACTACTTTTGCAACACTTTTTAGAAAAGCAAATAATTCTTCCTTAGCTCAGTTGGTTAGAGCATCTGACTGTTAATCAGAGGGTCCTTGGTTCAAGTCCAAGAGGAAGAGCAAAAAAAGATTTAAGATTAAAAAGTGAAATATTCTTCCTTAGCTCAGTTGGTTAGAGCATCTGACTGTTAATCAGAGGGTCCTTGGTTCAAGTCCAAGAGGAAGAGCAAAAGAACGAGTCAAAAGGCTCGTTTTTTTTGTTTTATATCATTAATTACAACAAAATCGGCTATTTTGCCGTTAAAACGGTTGACAAACTATTTCCTAATTAAATTCACAATTCAAGATGAAGAGAGTGTTAATTACTTACCGCCTGAAACCTGAAGGGCTTACTGTTTTAAATGATAAATATGAGCTCACCCTTCCCAAAGATAGATCTTTTTTTTCAAGAGAAGAGGTTCTTGAATTAATACCGGAATATGATGTATTAGTACCAAATTTTAGTTTTTTTACAGATAAGGAAATAATGGACAGAGGTGTAAATCTTGAATTAATCTCTAATTTTGGAGTCGGGTTCAATAATATTGATGTAGATTATGCAACAAGAAAGGGAATAGTGGTAACAAATATTCCAAAAACCACAAGAGAGCCAACTGCTGAGTTTGCTTTTGCTCTTCTTCTTGGAGCAGCCAGAAGGATAGGGTATTATGACCGAAAGATTCGTACTCCACAAGGTGTAAGCTGGGGTACTTATACAGATGCTGGTCTTCCTGTTTTTGGAAAAACTCTTGGAATAATAGGGATGGGTAGAATTGGTCAGTCTCTGGCACGACGAGCAGTTGCTTCAGGTATGAATATAATATATAATAACAGAAACAGGCTGGCTGAGGATATAGAGAAGCAATATTCTGCCCGTTTTGTTTCAAAGGACGAATTGTTGAAAACTGCCGATTTTATATCACTCAATGCCCCTTCAACTCCTGAGACATATCATATGATTGGAGAGAAAGAGTTTAATATGATGAAACAAACAGCAGTTTTTATCAATACAGCACGTGGTGATATGGTTGATGAAAAGGCAATGTTAAAAGCATTAAAAGAGAACAGAATATGGGCTGCTGCTCTTGATGTTTTTGAGAATGAACCCCATATTCTTCCCGAGTTGTTAGAGCTTGATAATGTGCTGCTGGCACCTCATGCAGGAACTAAAACTTTAGAGGACAGAATTGCCATGTCGGTAGAGATGGCACAGAATATTGTAGGTTTCTATGAAGGTACATATCCTATTTCACGTGTAAATTAAAATCATATTAAATTATCCAATCTGTTTATATATATGTAATAAATAATATTGTATATATGTCCGCACTAGAAATTAAAAACAAACTTATTGCATTAGGAAGTCCCGAAAGAGCAAATCATTCTGCTTATTTCTTTAAAACTGCCGAAGGAGAGTATGGATATGGTGATAAATTTATAGGATGCACTGTGCCTGAAACTCGAAGTGTAGCAAATAAATATCCCGACTTACCTTTATCTGAAAATAAAAAGTTGCTTGAAGATGAATTACATGAGTGCAGATTATGTGCTTTGGTAATTCTAACACATCAATTTAAAAAGGCCAATGAAATAGTTAAATATGAGATACTTAACTACTACTTAGCAAATACAATTCATATAAATAACTGGGATCTGGTTGATGTTTCGTCATATAAGATAGTGGGCGAATGGCTCAAAAACAGAGAAGATAGGTCTCTATTATATCAACTTGCAGAAAGCGAACTGCTCTGGGATCAACGTATAGCAGTAATTTCAACATTAACATTTATACGAAATAACGATTTTAATGATACATTAGAATTATCAGAGATGTTTCTCACACACCAACATGATCTTATGCATAAAGCTTGTGGATGGATGTTGCGAGAAGTCGGGAAAAGAGATGAGGCTGTATTGTTACACTTTCTTAATAAACATGCAGCTATTATGCCACGTACAATGCTCAGATACTCGATTGAGAAATTTCCTGATGAGTTGAGAAAATATTATTTAAGCTACAGACAGATAGGAAAACAGGTAGAGGGGACAAGAATACAAAATGAACAAGTTTTCAGAACAAAATAATATACTAAACACTTTAAATAGCTATAAACTGGAAAATGGCTTGCGAATAATTCACAGACAGTTTCCATCGGAGATATCTTATTGTGGACTGGTTATAAATACAGGAACTCGTGACGAGTATCCATCAGAATATGGTATGGCTCATTTTGTGGAACATATGTTGTTTAAAGGTACAAAAAACCGCAGAGCACATCATATAATGAATAGGATGGAGAATGTAGGAGGTGACCTGAATGCATATACTACAAAGGAAGAGACCTTTATATATGCTACTTTCCTGCAGGAACATTTTCCACGTGCAATGGAGCTGCTAAGTGATATAATTTTCAATTCTGAGTTTTCCGAAAACCAGATAAGTAAAGAGCGTGAGGTTATACTGGATGAGATTAACTCATATGATGATTCTCCTGCCGAATTGATATTTGATGACTTTGAAAATCTTATGTTTGAAGGTCATGAAATTGGTCACTATATATTAGGTTATCAAGAAACTCTTAACAGTTTCAAATCAGACAATATCCTCAATTTTGTGAACCGTCAGTATAAGATGGAGAATATGGTTCTTTTTTCTTTTGGAAAAACTCCTTTTGAAAAGGTAATTAAGCAGGCTGAAAAACACTTTGCATTTAAAAAGAATGTTTTTGGTGCTTTGAATACTGAAGTAAAAAAACGACTGTCTCCCGGTTATTTAAAACCAATTTCAAGGGTAATTCAAAAGAATACTACACAGTCGCACGTTGTTTTGGGCTGGAAAACAATGAACATGTATAATCCTGATAAGTATGTACTCTATCTGCTTAACAGCGTTCTTGGAGGAGGGAGCATGAATAGCCGGCTAAACAGCTCCTTAAGGGAAAAACATGGACTGGTTTACAATGTTGAATCAAATCATACATTATATACCGACACAGGCTTTTTGTCTATATATTATGCATGTGATCCTAAAAACAGGGAAAAGTGCCGAAAGTTAATTAATAAAGAGATAAAGAGATTAATGACCAAAGAACTTACACCTATGCAACTAACCGTGGCTAAACGTCAGCTGATGGGACAGATGGGAATATCAGCTGAGAATAATGAAAGCAACTCACTTGTTATGGCTAAGAGTTTTCTGCATTTCAACCAATCGTCTTCTCTGGATATTATTTTCTCAAAAATAAACAATGTAACATCAGCACAGATTTTAGAAATGGCTAATGAAATTTTCAATACCGGAGAATTCGAACTTGTCTATATTTAATGGTCTGTTTTACAGTAAACTGTTAAAATAGCATCAACTTATACATTTTCTCTATATACTTTTTGTTGAGTCTAAATCTCTATATTAATGAACAAATAACCTACAGGAGGTGTTTTATAACAGTATTTGAAGATATATCTTCGAACAAACAAACTTAACTAATAATTTTAATTATGAAAAAAATCAAATTAATGCTGGTACTAGCATTGTTTGCAATGGTAACAGCTGTAAGTGCTCAGGTGAGTTTAGGTGTTAAAGGTGGAATTAATATGTCCAACTTATATGGAGATGAACTGGATAATGAAAATGTGAAAATTGGGTTTAATGTTGGCTTATTAGCTGACATCGACTTCTCTTTCAATTCGGCAATTCAAACTGGTTTGTTTTTTACTACAAAAGGGTATAAGTATGATTCAGGAAATTTAGACTATACAGAAAACCTTATGTATATACAGCTGCCTGTTCATTATGCATATAAAATTGATGTTACTCCCGGAACAAGAGTTGTGTTTCATGCAGGACCTTATGCTGCATATGGAGTTGGTGGAAGTAGAAAACTGGATGCAGGAGAATTAGGTTCATTGGAAGTAGATAAAATATTTGGTGATGGAATGTCACAATACAAACCTTTTGATGCAGGACTTGGCCTTGGTGTTGGAGCTGAATTCGGACCAATTCTAGTAGACTTAGGATGGGATATGGGATTGGTAAATATTTCGAATACCAGTAATGGAAACGTGAAAAATCAAAACGCCTACCTATCTGTTGGATACAAATTCTAATTTATAAGATATTTTAGAGAGCCTGCATAAATAATTATGCAGGTTTTTTTGTGCTTGTAAGTTTACTTATAATGTAAACTTGACTTTTATTTAGTTCTTTACTGACTCTTATCTGCTTCTTATATTCCTTATATAAGTTAGGTTTATGTAAGAGTAAAACAAGAATGTTGAGAAGTCTTTTTATGGTAAATACCTTATTAATATTTAATTGTTATATTTGCAACAATTAATATAGTAGTTTAATATAGATTCTAAACTCTACTTTGTATGAAAAATATATCTATTACCTTATTCTTTTCAATTATAACAACAGTTTTATTTTCTCAAAACAGCTGGATCCGTGTTAATCAGATTGGATATCTCGAAAACGACATTAAAGTTGCAGTCTTCATCAGCAAATCAGATGTCACCCAAAAATCATTTGAACTTGTTGATTACAGCACAAATGAGATTGTATACAAAGGAACAAAAGTTAGAAATACTGGTAAAACCTGGGGTTTCGATTCTTCGGCCAGACTCGATTTTACGGAATTTACTAAACCGGGTAAGTATTTTGTCAGAATTAATAATATCCAATCTGTTCCATTCCGAATTGGTGATGATATATATGCTGATGCATCAGAGATTCCTCTGAAATATATGCGTCAGCAAAGATGTGGTTACAATCCATTTTTAAAAGACTCCTGTCATGTTCATGATGGTATTACAGTTGGTGACCCTAAAGGTGAAAGGAATGGTTTATATTACAATACCATAGGTGGATGGCATGATGCATCAGATTACCTGCAATATGTAGCAACAACAGCTAATGCTGTTTACCAGATGCTTTTTGCCTACTCCAAATATCCTGACACATTTGGTGACTATTACGATGCAAATGGTGATGAGGGGGCCAATGGAATTCCAGATATTCTGGATGAGGCAAAGTGGGGATTAGACTGGCTGGTGAAGATGAATCCAGATTCTGATACTTACTTCAATCAGCTTGCTGACGACAGGGATCATATTGGTTTTACAATACCAAGTGAGCAGATGGCCGATTATGGTTGGGGTCCCGGAAAGGAGAGAGCTATCTACTTTGTTAGTCCTGAGCCACAGGGATTGTTTAATTATAAAAACAGGAGTACAGGTATGGCTTCAACATTAGGGAAGTACTCCTCCTCATTTTCTTTAGGTGCAGAGATTCTGGCTGAATATTATCCGGAATTCTCAGAACTGCTGAAACAGAAATCCCTTGATGCGTATAACAATGGTGCTGCTAATCCTGGGGTAAGTCAGACTGCTCCCGGTGGTGCTCCCTATTTTTATGAAGAGGACAACTGGGTTGATGATATGGAGCTTGCTGCATCAGAACTTTTCAAAGCTACGGGAGAAAATAAATATCTTACCGATGCAATAAATTATGGTCGCAAGGAACCTGTAACACCATGGATGGGCGCTGATTCTGCCCGTCACTATCAATGGTATCCTTTTATTAATATGGGTCACTATCAGATTGCGGCTCAAGACACAGATAAGAAAGCCAGCAGTGAATTTATCCGCAATATGAAGAGTGGTATACAGCGTGTTATGGACAGAGCGGAAGGAAATGCTTTTATGAATGGCATTCCTTTTATATGGTGCTCAAATAACCTGACTCTTGCTTTCATTACTCAGTGCAGGTTGTATAACGAACTAACAGGTGATGATACATATCTTGAAATTGAAACTGCTATGCGTGACTGGCTGCTAGGATGCAATCCATGGGGTACATCGATGATTGTTGGATATCCTGAAAATGGGGATTATCCTGTAGATACTCATTCAGCATTCACAAAACTTAAAGGTTATCCTATAACTGGGGGTATTGTTGACGGACCAATTTACAGTTCTATTTTTGGTAGTCTGAAAGGTATTTATCTTGCAAATGATGATCAATATGCCGAGTTTCAGTCAGACCATGTTGTATATCACGATGATTTTGCTGATTATTCGACCAACGAACCCACTATGGATGGTACAGCATGTATGACCTATTATTTTGGCTATCTGGCATCGCATGCAAAAAAAAAAGATTAGTTGAAAACGTTAGTCCTTGTAATGCAGTAACCTTAGTTGAGGGCGGAATAATCCGAGGTAATAGAAATATAAAAAAGCTTTCACTCGTTTTTACAGGACATGAATTTGCTGATGGTGCAGAAACAATAATGACTGTTTTAAAGAGACATGACATTAAAGGCACTTTCTTTCTTACTGGTGAATTTTATAGGTTGTATCCAGAAATCTCCCGAAAACTTCAGAAGTTTGGACACTATATGGCACCTCACTCAGACAAACATCTGCTTTATGCCGATTGGACAAAGCGTGATTCAACATTAGTAACACGTGAAGAGTTTGAGAGTGATTTGAAAGATAACTATTTAGCAATGCAGAGCATTGGGTTGTCGATTGAGTCGCCTAGATATTTTATGCCTCCTTATGAATGGTATAACAAAGAAATAAGTGAATGGGCTGGAAAAATGGGAGTAGTGGTAGTTAATTTTACTCCCGGTACAACATCTAATGCTGATTATACCACACCTGATATGAATAACTATATGTCATCTGAAACAATCTATAATAATATTTTGAAATATGAAGAAAAGGATGAAAATGGGCTTAGTGGTTTTATACTTTTGATTCATATTGGTACAGATCCGAAGAGAATGGATAAACTATATGATCGTATGGATGATCTGATAATAGAAATTAAAAAGAGAGGTTATGATTTTGTCAGAATTGATGATCTGCTTGGGAAGACAGACTCAAATAAATAAAATTGAATATAATTGTTTTATTATCATGTAAATAGCTGATATTTAAAGTTGTCTAAAATCAATTCAAAATTTGAAAATATGTTGAGAATATTATATACAACATTTATATTTTCCATAAGCTGTCTGGTTTACTCTCAGCAGAATGTGCAAAATGTAGTAAATAATCCATTATTGAGACATGCATCAGTAGGAATCTCTGTAGTTGATATTACAACAGGTAAAAGCATAGTTTCTCATAATGCAGAGAAATCACTAACTCCTGCTTCGGTATTAAAACTGGTTACAACAGCTACTGCATTAGAGACACTGGGTGATAACTACAGATATAGTACAGAAGTAGCTCTTGATGTTGATGATCCTTCACGAATTTTGGTAATTGGGTCCGGTGACCCTACATTAGGTAGTGAGGTATTTAGTGAAAATCGTTATGGTTTCTTTATAAATAGCGTACAGTTGTTGAGTAAAACTCTTTCGAAAAATCAAAACTATTCACTGTATATCGTAGATGATCTGTTTGGTTATGAGGGTGTTTCACCTGAATGGACATGGATTGATATTGGTAATTATTATGCATCCGGCACATATGGAATAAGTATATTTGACAATAGTTACCGCCTGTTTTTTAATACAGTTGATAAAAATAGTTGTCCAGTTATCTTGAGAACAGAACCTGTAATTAAAAGACTAACTTTTAATAATGAACTTAAACTTAACAATACTGGTCGCGACAACGGATATATTTATGGTGCCCCTTTCTCATACGAAAGAACTTTAAGAGGAGATATTCCTGCCGGTAGAACATCATTTAGCATAAAAGGCGATATCCCGGATCCGGGGATGCTTTTAGGAGAGATCTTAGCTGATTATCTAAATAAGGCAGGTTATAAAGTCAACAATGTTGAAACGGCAAGGGAGGATTATTTAAAAAGACTCTGTTCACCAAAGAAAACGTACTCCTATTATAGAGTAGGGCAGTCGATATTTACCCAATTATCCCATCCCTTGTATGAAATTGTAAGAGAGGTTAATGTTGAGAGCAACAACCACTATGCTGAACATCTTATAAGAACAATTGGAAGAAACGATGTTAAAGATATTAATGAGAATGCATTGGATGCAGGCATTAAAGTTACAGCTGAATACTGGAAAAGTAAAGGAGTAGAAATCTCATCTTTATTAATGCACGATGGCAGCGGTCTTGCACCACAAAATTTTGTAAGTCCAAAATTCCTTACGGATATTCTTACATATATGCATAATGACAGCAGGTACAGTGAAGCATTTATCAGTTCATTGCCAAAAGCGGGTCAGGAGGGAACATTACGTAACTTTATGCGTAATACAAAGTACAGTGGAAAAATAATTGCAAAGAGTGGCAGCATTGGTGGAGTACAGTGTTATGCCGGTTATTTAATTGATGGCAATAAAAAGTATGCTTTTGCGGTAATGGTAAACAAGTTTAATACAACTAATACACAAGTCAGAGGAATAATTGAGCAATTCTTATTGAGTTTATAGATCTTTATTCAATAGTTTTGAGTACTGAGTAACTGATCACAATAAAAAAGGAAACTCTTTTTGGAGTTTCCTTTTTTGTTTGAGTTATTCAACTATTTCAACCAGTTCAATTTCGAATACAAGAGTCGTATATCCTGGGATATTTCCTTTACCGGTCACACCATAAGCAAGTCTCCAGGGCATCCATACTTCCCATTTATCACCTACTTTCATATGTTGTAATGCAGTTGAGAAACCATCAACAACCCCGTTCACACTGAAACTTCTGGGAACATCATTCTTTGAAGTAGTATCGAATACAACTTTGTTGATGATTACATTGCCTTTGTCATCATTGTATTTGTCAGGTTTTGTCCAATCAGATTTATACCAACCAGTGTAACGTACTTTTACTACATCTGTAAATATGGGTGAGACCTCACCTTCACCAGACTCAATCACCTTATACATTATAAATCCAATACCTGAAGTGGAGTTAATCTTAGAGTATTCAGAGTTAGAAGATATTTTAGAGAACTGAGCTTCGTTATCGAGTTTCCACTTTTCATCAAATGTTTCTTCTTCATTGCATGAAGAAAACAAAATGAATGCAAAAAGGCTGAGGAGTAATGATAGTTTTAGTTTCATTGTTGTGGTTTTATAATCTTTATACTGAAAGTTTTTTCAATAGATTTTTCAAATCAGTCTTTTGTGCAATAATGTTTTGAAGAGAGTCGATAGCAACCCTTTCCTGCTCCATTGAGTCGCGGTAACGCACAGTAACAGTGTTATCCTCCAGTGTCTGATGGTCGATAGTTGCACAGAATGGTGTGCCTATTGCATCATGACGGCGGTAACGTTTACCAATACTGTCTTTTTCGTCGTACTGACAAGAGAAACTGAATTTAAGATCATCCATAATTTCACGAGCTTTCTCAGGCAGTCCATCCTTTCTTACTAATGGCAAAATTGCCAGCTTCACAGGAGCTAACTCAGCAGGAAATTTCATCATTACACGAGTTTCACCATTTTCAAGTGTCTCTTCGCAATATGAACCTGCTAGAATAGAAAGGAACATACGGTCGACACCGATTGATGTTTCAACCACATATGGAGTGTATGATTTATTAAGTTCAGGATCGAAGTATTGCATTTTTTTGCCTGAGAATTTCTCATGTTGACTAAGGTCGAAGTCTGTACGTGAGTGAATTCCTTCTACTTCTTTGAAGCCAAACGGCATTTCGAACTCAATATCTGTAGCCGCATTGGCGTAGTGTGCAAGCTTATCATGATCATGAAAGCGATATTTATCAGCACCAAATCCAAGTGCCTGATGCCATTCCATTCTTAATTTCTTCCAATGTTCGAACCATTTTAATTCTTCTCCCGGAACAACAAAGAACTGCATCTCCATCTGTTCGAATTCACGCATACGGAAGATGAACTGACGTGCTACTATCTCGTTGCGGAAGGCTTTTCCAATCTGTGCAATACCAAATGGAACCTTCATACGACCTGTTTTCTGAACGTTAAGGAAGTTAACAAAGATACCCTGGGCAGATTCGGGTCGAAGGTAAACCTTCATTGCACCATCAGAGGTTGCTCCCATTTCTGTAGAAAACATCAAATTGAACTGTCTTACCTCTGTCCAGTTTCTTGTACCGCTTATAGGGCAAGCTATCTCACAATCCAGGATAATCTGACGCAAATCCTCGAGATTGTTATCATTAAGAGCTTTTGCAAAGCGAGAATGAACCTCATCACGTTTCTGACGATTTTCCAGAACACGAGGATTGGTCTCCCTGAACATCTGCTCGTCGAAAGAGTCTCCGAAACGTTTTGCAGCTTTCTGAACCTCTTTTTCAATCTTATCATCCAGTTTAGCCAGGTGATCTTCAATCAATACATCGGCACGGTAACGCTTTTTACTGTCTTTGTTGTCGATCAGCGGGTCATTAAAAGCGTCCACATGTCCTGAAGCTTTCCATATTGTTGGATGCATAAAAATTGCAGAGTCTATACCAACAACATTCTCATGCAGCAGAACCATACTGTCCCACCAATATTTTTTTAAGTTGTTTTTTAATTCAACGCCATTCTGACCATAGTCATATACCGCGCTTAATCCATCATAAATTTCACTTGAAGGGAAAACAAACCCATACTCTTTACTGTGTGATATTATTTTCTTAAATACCTCTTCCTGTAGTGCCATGTGTAATAATTATCTGATTCAACATACAAAGTAAAGGGTTTTTTTCGATATTTTGACAATCATTCTTCTTAAAGATAAATAATTGACTCCCTTTCAGGTTATGTCTTAGCGGAAAAATCAGTACTTTTGTAGCTATATATGACTATCGGTCTTCTAATCTCAGAATAACAGTGTTTATATGTCTGGCGGAATGAAAAATTTGGCTAAGGAAACCATTTTCTATGGTGTTGGAAGTGTACTGCCTAAACTCCTTAGCTGGCTGCTTTCTCTTTATTGGGCATTCGTGTTGCCAAGAATTTCCGATATTGGAGTATTAACTAACTTCTATGCATGGGTGGCTCTGCTGCAGGTGACTCTTACATATGGGATGGAAACCGGCTACTTCAGGTTTGCCAATAAAGAGAAGGACCCAGAAAAGGTTTTTTCAACAACTTTTATCAGCATATTATCTACTACACTGATATTCTTTGTTATATCTCTGTTTTTCTTAGAACCTGCAGCGTTTGTATTAGGAGGTACAGAAATGAAACCTCATTGGCTGCTCTTACTGATTACCATTCTTTGTATAGATGTTATAGGGACCATTCCTTTTGCCAAATTAAGATTTAAGAAAAGACCTATTCGTTTTGCTACGATCAAGATATTAAATGTTGTCTTGACTATACTTTTCAACCTTTTCTTTTTTCTTGCTTGTCCATGGCTTCAATCAAAATTTCCGGGTGCATTCTCATGGTTTGACATAAATAATGGGGTAGACTATATACTTATTTCGAACCTGTCAGCATCTGTAATACAGTTTTTAATGGTTTCACCTGAGCTGAGAATTAAGTTCATTTTTGATAAGCAGTTATTACAACAGATGCTTAAGTACTCTTTTCCGATACTTATTTTGGGAATTACAGGAATACTGAATCAGACCGTAGATAAGATTGTTTTTCCATGGTTTTATCCGAATAATGATTTTGCATTTACCGAACTGGGGATATATGGACAGAATTTTAAGATTGCAGTTATCATGGTGATGTTTACTCAGGCATTTCGCTATGCTTTTGAACCATTTATTTTTGCGAGAAACAGGGGGAGCTATGATGATAAGCAGTCGTTTAGCGACGCCACAAAGTATTTTATTATATTCGGTTTACTAATATTTTTAGTTACAATTGGCTTTATTGACATTATTAAATTTCTACTTCCAATAAAGTATCATGTTGGATTAAAGGTGGTTCCTATTGTACTTATGGGGGAACTGTTTTTTGGTATTTATTTTAATTTGTCGTTGTGGTATAAGTTGACAGATCAAACTAAATGGGGTGCGTATATCTCTATATTCGGCTTTATCTTAACCATTGCAATAAATATTATATTTATACCAGCTTACAGTTATATGGCTTGTGCATGGGCATCCTTTTTTGCCAACTTTATAATGATGGTGATCTCATATTTTATGGGTCAGAAAAACTATCCTATACCATATAACTTGAAATCGGCCGGATTTTTCTTTATGTTGTCAATGTTATTATTTGCAGGGATTACCGTTTCCTACGCTTGTGTTGACAATCTTTGGGTCAGACTCTCTATTAGTACAGCTTTAATATTATTATATCTGCTTGTGGTAATAAAAAAAGAGCTGCCATTGACAGAATGGCCGGTGATTGGGAACTACTTAAAAAAGAATAATCCAACTGATATTTAATCAAGTGGTTGATATAAAATAATATAGTATTAAAATTTACAATATAATTAATGAATTAGGAATCAATTATGAGAAAACTTTTTTTATCGATATCGATATTTTGTTTGACTTTGGCCGCTAATGCCGATGAAGGAATGTGGCTTCTGAAGGAGTTGAATAGTCAGAGTGTTGCCAGAATGCAGGAGATGGGATTTACATTACCTGTAGATCAGCTCTATCACAATACCAATCCTTCTTTAAAGGATGCAGTTGTTATATTTGGCGGAGGATGTACAGGTGTTGCTGTATCGGAGCAAGGACTTATATTCACAAATCACCATTGCGGGTTTGGCTCAATTCAGCGTTTGAGTTCAGTTGAGCATGATTATCTCAAAGATGGATTTGTTGCTGCTAATCAGGATGATGAGCTGTATGCCGACAGACTTACTGTATCTTTTTTAAGATCAATGGAGGAGGTGACTGACAAAATAATACCATATCTTCCATCGGTTTTGAGTGAAATTCAGCGTGAACTAACTATTGACTCTTTGTCTAACGAATTGATTAAAGAGTATGAAAATGATCCTTTCACAAGTGCACGTTTTGTACCTTTCTATTCAGGGAACAGATTTTATGTTGTACTATATGATGTGTTCAGAGATGTAAGATTGGTAGCAACTCCTCCACAGTCGGTTGGCAAGTTTGGAGGAGATACCGACAACTGGATGTGGCCTCGTCATACAGGTGACTTTTCAGTGTTCAGGGTTTATTCTGATGAGAATAATAAACCGGCAAATTATAGTGATACAAATAAACCATATAAACCCAAGTATGTAGTACCTGTATCACTAAATGGAGTGAAGGAGGGTGATTTTTCTATGACAGTTGGTTACCCTGGCAGCACTCAGCGTTATATGTCCTCCTGGGGTATTCAGCAGCGTGTGGAATCGGAAAATAAACCACGTGTTGAGGTTAGGGGAGTGAAGCAGGATATCTGGTGGGAAGCAATGACTCAAAACGATACTATAAGAATTAAGTATGCTAACAAATATGCAGGCAGCTCAAACTACTGGAAGAATTCTATGGGTATGAATGAGGCAATAGCCAACCTTGGAGTGATAGAGAAGAAAAAATTACTGGAGAACAGATTACAGGAATGGATAAATAGTAATCCTGTGAATAAAGAGAAATACGGAAATACACTTTATATATTAAATGAAGCGTATTCAAATTCTGGTGATTTAGCTAAATATACTACTTACTACCTTGAAACATTCAATAATGGAATTGAATTGATCAGATTTGCCAATACTATTTTGCAATTTGACGCAGAAGGTACAGAACAGGATAAACAGGATTTTATTAACGAGAGATTGGTAGAGTCATATAAAAATTATGAACCAAAACTAGATAGAAAAGTTTTACCGGCATTGATGAAGCTTTATGCTGACAGAGTTCCGAAAGAATATCAGCCTGATATTTATCAAAAGATTGATTCTCTTTTTGAAGGTGATTATGAGAGATATGCCGACTGGCTGTTTGATAACACTCAGTTTACTTCTTTGGAAGAGCTACTGGTTTTATTGCAGACTGCAGACACACAGGTGTTGAGTAAAGATCCTGCGATGGAGCTCGCACTATCTGCTGCAGATATGGGTTATGAATTATCAAGTAAGATGATCTCTTTTTATGAGAATGTACTGAGAGGTGAGCGTGAATTTATGGCAGCATTAATTGAAATGGATTCTGACAAAGCATTTTATCCGGATGCTAATTTTACACAGCGTTTGAGTTACGGCTCTGTTGCGGGCTATCAGCCTCGTGATGCTGTTTGGTATAATTATTACTCAACCACACAGGGTATATTGGAAAAACAGAAACCAGGAGACCCTGAGTTTAATGTTCAGGATTATATTCTTAAAGCTATCCTTTCTGGGGATTTTGGCAGATACTCAGATGAAAATGGTGAATTGAGAGTAAACTTCTTGTCTACAAATGATATTACCGGTGGAAATTCTGGAAGCCCTGTTATTAATGGAAAAGGAGAACTCATTGGTCTGGCTTTTGATGGAAACTGGGAGTCTCTTAGTGGAGATATATTATTCGAGCCTGAAATGCAACGTATGATCAGTGTTGATATATTATATGTTTTATATATGCTGGATAAAGTTATGGAAGCACCACATATAGTTAATGAATTGAATCTGGTAGATTAATAGATCGCATTGAATCAATAAAATAACAGAAAACCCCTCATTTGCAAGTTAATGCTTTTGAGGGGTTATTAAATTAATGTTTAATATAAAATATCAATGACTAAAAAAGATATTCATCCCTATTGAACTTTTCATACCTCGGGGGAGATGGTACATAATTTTCATCATCCCACAGAGAACTTGTTATCATAAGGTCTGCACTAAACCTGTTACATGCGATAGGTACATTATGCACCCTACACTGTCTGAGCAGCATCATAATGTCTGCTTCATGAGGTTGTGCGTTGAGATCATCTATAAGAAATACTGCAAGGTCAATTTCTTTTCGAACAACTTTAGCTGCTATTTCGGCATCACCTCCCATAGGACCAGAATTCATTATTGTGAACTCAGGGTTAACACCCTCATTTTTTAACGCATCTCTTACCAGTGTTCCTGTTGTTCCAGTACAAACAAGATGGTGATTAGACAGGAAATCAGAGTTATATATAACCCAGTCTACCATATCTGCTTTTCGATGATCATGTGCTACCAGTGCAATTGTAAGTTTTCGTTTCATATACCTAATTCTTCACGTATTTCATTTATTTTTTCATCTGCTTTTCTTTCAGCCTGTTCTAATTCTTCTCTTGTTTTAGCGTAGCCTTTTACTTCAATATAAAATTTTATTTTTGGTTCAGTTCCTGAAGGACGAATAGACATTTTTGTATTGTCTTCAGTGAAGTACTGTATTACATTAGAAGTTGTAGGCATTTCGAGAGCTATCTGTTCATCGCGTACAAAATCTACCGCTTCAAGTTTTCCAAAATCCTTTATTAGTGTAACAGGAGATCCTCCAAGAGAGGTGAGTGGGTTTGCTCTGAAGTTTTTCATCATAGCTTCAATTTCTTCAGCACCCTCTTTTCCCTTCTTAACGAGAGATATTCCTACCTCTTTTGAATAACCATATTCAAGATAAATATCCTGAAGCAGTTCATATACAGATTTTCCGTTATCTCTTGCCCATGCTGCTATCTCTGCAAATAGTGTACAGGCGGATACAGCATCCTTGTCTCTGACAAAATCACCTGCAAGAAAACCGTAACTCTCTTCACCTCCACCGATATATTTCTTTATTCCTTCGTTTTTGCGGATTATATCAGCTATCCATTTGAAACCAGTGTAACTGTCATAAATCTCAATACCTTTGCTTTGGGCAATTACTTTGGCAAGTTCAGTAGATACAATAGTTTTTACAATAAACTCTTTACCTGTGAGAAGTCCCAGCTCTTCACGCCGGGTCATCAGATAGTAAAGACATAATAGAAGTGTCTGATTACCATTAACAAGAATAAATTCACCCTTATCATCACGTATTGCAGTTCCTATGCGATCACTATCAGGGTCGGTGGCCATAACCAGGTCGGCATCAGTCTCCCTTGCTTTTTTTATTGCAAGGTCAAGAGCAGCAGGCTCTTCCGGGTTAGGAGAAACTACAGTGGGGAAATCACCACTTATGACATCCTGTTCGGGTACATGAATTATATTTGTAAAACCAACCGCTTTCAGTGCATCTGGAACTAATGTACCACCTGTACCATGAATAGGTGTATATACAATTTTAATATCGCTGTTTCTTTGAATTGATTCCGGTGATAGTACAAGTTTCTTTACCTCTTCAATGAACGCGTTGTCCATATCCTTACCAATAATTTCGATGAGTTTCTTATCACCTTTGAATTTTATCTCACTATTGGATTTAATGCGATTTACTTCAGCAATGATGTTTCTGTCATGAGGAGCCAATACTTGTGCACCATCATTCCAGTAAGCTTTATAACCATTATATTCTTTAGGGTTATGAGAGGCGGTTACCATTATTCCGCTCTGGCATCCCAGTTTACGGATTGCATAAGAGATTAAAGGAGTGGGGCGCAGGTTTTCAAACAGATAAACCTTTATGCCATTTGCGCTGAAGATATCTGCTGCTACTTCGGCAAATTTGCGACTATTATTGCGGCAGTCATGTCCAATTACAACTTTAATTTGATCATGGTTTGCAAACTCTTTTTTAAGATAGTTTGAAAGTCCCTGTGTTGCAGTACCGACAGTGTAAATATTCATTCTGTTGCTACCGGCACCCATAATACCTCGTAGTCCACCAGTTCCAAACTCCAGATCTTTATAAAATGCATCGATAAGAGGGCTCTTGTCTTCATTGTCAAGCAATTGCTGAATTTCCTTTTTTGTATCAGCATCATAATCACCCTCCAGCCATGAATTAGCTTTATCCGTTACTAGTGATATTAAAGTCTCATTTTTCATATAAAAAATGTATTATGTTTATCTTTTTATTCTACAGGTTGAACTTTGTATTTATCACCTGTTTGATCGATTATTTTTTGGTAGTATTCGTTAGAGTAGCCTGGACGTAAAGGATTAGCAGGTTGGCCATATGGATTTCGTTTAAATTTACCATTTTCCTCCTGTTTAATTACGCCATCAATATATTTAACCATTAGAAATTCACCAAGTTTTTTCCATTCTGCTACACCTTCAGTTACGAGATTATTGGTGTAACTGGTGAGGTATTTTACAGCATCCTGATTTGATTGTTCAAGTACACTTAATGCTTTTTCTTCAATTTGAGGTTGTGAAGCATGGAAACTATTTTCTAAAGCTGATTGCACCTTTTTCATATCTTCGCTCATATCACTATATCGGGTATAGACTAAGTTTGAAACCCAGTTGTGAATCCAGAAAGCGGATGTCCATGAGAAGGTAAGCAAATCACCATTACCAATCTTCATTTCATGAGGTACTTCGTTGTGACCGCAATAAAATGGGTAATATACAGTTTGAGCCGCATCATCTATACCAAACCAAAGTATACCACCAATTTCATTAGGCAACCATGAACGCATTTGAGCTACAAATGAAAATGCAGTCTGCTGTGTAGCAATTGGTCTTTCATTACAATATTCAACAGAGTCTACCTGATATGTAAGTGGAGACCATCGATAGGGTGAGTTGAAAGGTCCCGCACCAACGTCAAAGCGCCAGTCTAATTCAGTTCCTTCATAATGATCGCGCATCAGATTCTGAATGTCTTGTACACTTAGTTTTCTATCAGGTTTTATATATAAAGGCATTGGATCTGTAGTTAATCCCTGTGCATAGGTAACATATTTACCCATATCTTTATTGACATTGTTGAAGAACGACCAAACTCGTGCCTCGCAAAATCTTAATGCTCCGAAATCAAGTGGTGCATACGCTTTTGCAAAACTGAACTCGCTGTCTTTTCCTGTAAAATACCCTTTTTCGCGTGCAAAAGTAATTACATCAGGCGAATAGATACAATTTTCAGGGTCATTCAATGGAAATTGCTGGATTCGTGCCTGATTAGCATGAGCAGTTACACAATCATCGGGAATTCTGACTGCAACCCATACTGCACCTTTGTTTCCCGGACCTTTTCCAATCATCTCCATAACCCATATTTCATTTGGGTCTGCAATAGAAAAAGACTCTCCTGAACTATAATATCCATATTCGCTTACAAGGCTGGTCATAATCTTTATTGCTTCTCTGGCATTTTTTGCACGCTGAAGCGTAATGTAAATCAGACTGCCATAGTCTATGATTCCGGTTGAATCAGTAAGTTCACTTCTTCCTCCAAAAGTAGTTTCACCTATTGCCAGCTGATGTTCATTCATGTTACCAATAACATTGTATGTTTTCAGAACCTGAGGAATTTCACCTAAATACTTACCGCTATCCCATTCATAAACTTTTAGCATTTCACCAGGTTTATACTCTTTTGCAGGCCAGTGATATAACTCTCCATAGAGCCCATATGAGTCGGCCGCATAGGATATAATTGTTGAACCATCTGTGGATGCTTTCTTTCCTACCAATAAATTAGTACATGGAAATGTTAAGGATGTGGTAAACAAAACCAGAAGAATAATCAAAGAAACTTTTCTCATGCTGAATTTAAATATATATTAAACTTGTTTTGTAGCTAAAATTATTAACTAGCCTGTAAAGATACTTTTTATTGTGCAAACAGCCTAAACTGCACAAGTGATATTTTAGATAATTATCACACATTGATTAGCAAAAGTAGAAAAAAAAATCTATTTTTGTTTTATAAATCAAACCTTCAGTGAACAAGTCTGAATGAAAGATAATATTAAAAAATTTGGGACTAAAAGAGTGGCAGGATTAACTGTAACTCAAATTATCATTCTTTTGGTACTTATTCTTATGCTCTTCTTTTTTAGTGATAGTAGTATACTAAAAAGATTAAGGAATGAATCTCAAATAAAAGACCTGGAAGCACAGATTGAATTTTATCAGAACCAGTCAAAGTCAGACAAAGAGAAATTAGATGAATTACAATCAAACACAGATGACCTTGAAAAGTTTGCTCGTGAGAATTATTTCATGAAAAAAGAAAACGAAGAAATTTTTATTATTGATCATAAATAAAATAGTAGCTTTTGCATTTGATCATTGAAGATTTGAAAATATGAATCAGCTATAAATAATTATGAAAAGTATTTTATTTAAAATATCAGGGATATTAATCCTTTTATCTGCATTACTATTTATGTTTTACCCTTTAGCGGCTTCATGGGTTATGGCATTTTCTGTTGCACTGTTTTCAGTAATTACAGTTACCAGTCCTTACTCCGGCAAGAGCATAAGAGGAAAAAGACTTTATAACTTCCAGATATTATCATGCCTGTTAATGATTGCTGCTACCTATCTGATGTTTAAAAACAGGAATGAATGGGTATTAGTTATGGTGGCAGGCGGAATATTCTTGTTATATTCCTCCTATGTATTACCTAAAGAGCTCGAAAAAGAAAAAAAGGGGTAATTTACATATGTTTAATTAAAGATGAATAAAACAATACTTGTAATTGATGATAATTTAACCGTTTGCCTGATGTTGAAATCCTGGTTAGTTAAAAAAGGATTCAGTGTTGATACAGCTTCTCATGCCGAAGAAGCTAAAGAGAAGGTAAGGGAGTCCCCATATGACATGATCCTTAGTGATATAATGATGCCAGATACAGACGGGTTTGCATTTTTAAAGTGGGTTAAAAAATATGATCCGGATATTCTTGTTATCATGATGACAGGTTTTGCAGATATTGATTCAGCAGTTGAAGCAATGAAAAACGGTGCAGTGGATTACATATCAAAACCAATTGATCCGGAGAAATTATTCAATAAAATTGATGAAGCTTTTTTAAAGCTTGAAATTTCGAATCGAAATAATCCTGTTAAGAATGACTATATAACACCTCCAGATGAAGATTATAAACAACTATTCAGACAACTAAACAATACAGCAGAAAATAACACACACCTGTTAATATTAGGTGATAGAGGTACAGGGAAGTTTTCAGCAGTAAAATATATATACGAAAAAGGGATTAATGGATCTAAACCGCTTGTTTGTTTGGATGCGAATGATATTGTTAGCAAAAAGAGTAATAAAAGTCAGATAAAAGAGGGAGAATTAAAACTGAAGGAGAAGTTTGAAAATGCAAAGGGTGGTCTCTTTTATGTACGAGAAATAGATCAGCTGAATAATTTTTTGCAGGATGATTTATTAAAAATAATTACAAGACAGAGCAGAGATGAAGAGTTTACTCAGGTTATTTTGAGTTCTGAGAAAAAGCCTGAAGATCTGCAAAAGATACTTATACCTAAACTATACAATCTCATAATAGAGGATTGTGTGATATTACCTTCACTTAAAGGAAGAGCGCAACAGATTATCTTTTTTGCTACACATTTCCTCAGATTTGCAAATTTTACATTAAACAAAGAAATCACAGAAATTGACCCTGTAATTCAGAAGCAACTTGTTGAGTATGATTGGCCCGGTAATATACAAGAGCTTAAAAATATTATTATAAAAGCAGCTTTGCTAACTGAAGAAAGCGTAATAAAAGCTGATTTAATAGATGACCTTTTTAATTATGAAAAATCGAAAGATGAAAGTCAGAAGCCAATTAAAGGAAGTATCCAAAGTCTGAGAAAGGAGTATTACGAGAAAGAGAAAATCTGTCAGGCACTTGAATTGGCAAAAGGAAATAAGACAATGGCTGCTTCTATTCTTAATATTGACAGAAAAACATTGTATAATAAAATAAAGCTATATAATGTAAAGGTATAATCCTTATGTAATGAAGAAAAAAGGGGCTTCAAATATTAAAGTGAGTGTTATATTAAGCTATCTTTTAGTTGTTTCTGTAATGATAACAGGTCTGATAGCTTTATATAATAATCTGGTGGATTTTTCTAATAAGAAAGTACGAAATGAAGATACCTCTGAATTGATTATAGTAGGTAATATTCTCTCTATGCTTTATGAGGTTGAAAGTGAGCAGGACTTGCTGACTTCTGAGGGAGCTGAACAGTATTATGCTAAATATGATTCTCTGATACCTGCTGTGAAAAAGAACCTTGAAAGATTAAAAGAGTACACTGATGATGAAATTAGAAAAAATAAACTTGACAGTATCAGTCTTTTAATGAAAATCAAAAGTGAGAATTTATTAGATATTTCTTCATTACTTGACTCTATTAGTAAATCTCCAAATATTATAAGAGAGACTGATAGTAGATATGTTCCAAAAGAATTAAACAGAGATATCTCAGATTATCTTGAAAAGATAAATATAAGTAATCCAAATATAGCAAGAAGTGATACAATTGTTATTACAGGTGAGCGAAAAAGTTTTATTAATCGTGTCCGCGATGTTTTTAATGCTAAACAGGACTCTACAATAGTAATTGAAAACAAAACCCTGGTATCTGATGTAGAGTTCCGACTTATTGTGGATACAATTATTAATAAAGTTATTTATTCAGAAAGACTTGATTTAAGAAGACAAAGAGAGATTCATACAGATTTGATCAGAAGACAGGAGGTAATGAGTCAAACCAACAGAATGCTCACCTCTCAAATAGATGAATTGTTAAAGAATATTGAACATGAAGAGATTAAAAAATCACTATTATTAATCAGTGAGAGGTCTCGAGCAATATCCAGGTCACAAAATACAATGTTTGTTGTTTCTTTGCTTTCTATAATTTTTGCAATAATTTTCGCAGTATTATTTTTAATTGATATCAATAAAAGTCATCGATATCGCATGCAATTGGAGCAATCCAATAAACGTATAACGGACTTGCTTAGCTACAGGGAGATGCTGATGCTTACAATATCCCACGACATTAAAGCTCCTACAGGTTCAATATTGGGTTATATCGATCTTATGATTGAGGAAAAGGATAATAAGAAGAGCAATTTTTATCTCCAGAATATTAAATTATCAGCCCAAAATGTTTTACAGCTTGTTTCAACATTACTCGACTTTCATAAGCTTGATAAAGGGGGCTGGCAATTACAGGAATCAGAATTTAGTTTATACTCTCTGATTGAGGAATCAACAAATAGCTTCAAGCCCTTGGCTGATAAAAAAGGTCTCGAGTTTAAAGTTGAAAATAAGATACCCGAAGGCATGCTATGTTTTGGTGATAATTACGTTTTATGGCATATTTTCAGTAATCTAATTTCAAATGCAGTGAAATATACCTCTAATGGTCAAATTACAATTCTTGCTAATACACATGAGACAGATTCAAAAACAGTTCTAAATTTTGCAGTTGCAGATACAGGAGAGGGAATTGACATTGAAGATCAGGAGGATATTTTCAACGAGTTCAAGCAATTCATAAAAAATAATAACAAAGGAGAACATGTTGAAGGTAGTGGCTTGGGGCTAGCTATTACAAAAGGATTCGTAAAGGTTGTCAACGGTGAGATTAGTTTTACTTCAACCAAAGGTGAGGGATCTGAATTTGTTGTTGAAATCCCTTTAAATGTTATTACAGATAGAGATAAAGACCGGAAAGGGTTTTCAAAATATGATGATTTGAAAGATGTGTCAATGCTTTATGTTGATGATGATCCTGTTCAATTGAAAATGATGTCAGAGATAGTCCAGAAGAAAGAAATTAATTGTACAACTGAATCAAATCCGGATAATGTATTAGGTATTATAGATAGTAATAATTTTGATATCATTCTCATAGATATTCAATTAGGAGATAAATCAGGCTTTGATTTGGTGAGAAGTGTCAATGAAAAGCTTAGAGATCAAAATGTCGAAATTCCTGTTTTGGCACTTTCTGCCAGATCTGATATTTCTATATCGATGATTCAAGCTGCCGGTTTTAAAGATTTCATAAGTAAACCTTTCAACTTTAATCAACTTTACGAAAAGATTTCAAAATATATAAACAGTTCTTTTATAAACTCTTCTGAGGATTATAATCTTAAGCTAAATGGTGTAAGTGCATTAATTGAGTTTGTAAAAGATGATATTGATGCATCAAGTGAAATACTAAAATCATTTATCAATGAAACCAAGGAAAGTGAGTTGATTCTGAAGAATGCAATAAAGGATAATGATTTTGTGAGTATCAGCAAAATTTCACATAAAATGCTGCCTCTGTTTCGCATGATAGGACATGAGAAGGTAGTCGGCATTATGGAACAGTTAGAGAGGAATAAACATGTAAGTAAGGAAGATATAAACTACTTAATGAATGCTATAGAATATAGTATTGAAGAGGGAGTTGAACTAAGCAGTCATTTAATTAATAAATGATATGAATCTAAAAAATGTCACAGATAAATACCGAAGATATTTACTTTTTGAGAAAGGATTATCTAAAAACACAATTGAAGCATATATCCGTGATTTAAATAAGTTGTTATTATTTATAGAAGAAGAAAAGTTATCTCTTATTTCAATAAAAACATCCGATCTGGAGGAGTTTCTAGCTGGATTATATGATAATAATCTTTCTCCAAGATCCATGTCAAGGGTTATTTCAGCACTAAAATCATTCTTTAGGTATTTTATGCTGGATAATTACAGAGAAGATAATCCAACAGATTTGCTTGATTCACCTAAAACTGGATTGAAATTGCCAGTTGTATTATCAATTGAAGAAATAGATTCGATTCTTTCTGTGATTGATGTTTCAACCTTGGAGGGTACACGCAACTATGCTATCATTGAAACACTTTACAGTTGCGGACTGAGAGTTTCTGAAATAACTAATCTGCGTTTTTCTGACTTATATTTTGATGAAGGATTTATAAGGGTAGTGGGGAAAGGTGATAAACAGCGACTTGTTCCTATATCTGAAACAGCAATTCAAGAGATAAATAATTGGTTGATATATAGAGGTCAGATCTATATAAAGAAGGGTTATGAAGATATTGTTTTTGTAAGTTCTCGAAGAGGTACTGCATTGTCACGTATAACTGTTTTTTATTTTATTAAACAGTATGCAGAGGCTGCAGGTATCAGGAAAGATGTTAGTCCTCATGTTTTTCGTCACTCCTTTGCAACTCATCTCTTAGAGAGAGGTGCGAATATAAGAGTAATTCAGGAAATGCTTGGACATGAGAAAATAGCAACAACAGAGATTTATACTCATATAGACAGAACTTTTTTAAGGCAGGAAATAATTGAACATCATCCAAGAAACAGAAGATAATAGATGAATAAATCAAAATAAAAAGGAGCATTTAAAGAGAGAAGTACAGAAAAAAAGAAATCCTTAAAACAGCCGGAGCTCCAAGAATATTTCATATATTTGCTAAAGAATTAAAAAAAACATACTGACATGAAATTTATAGCATCAAGCGCTACGATGTTGAATCATCTGCAGGCAATTAGTAGAGTCATTAATTCCAAAAGTACATTACCTATACTGGACTGCTTTAAGCTGGAGTTAAAGGGTAATAAGCTTACATTGACTGCTGCAGATAGTGAAACACGTCTGGAAACATGGATTGAAGTGAATAATGCAGAAGGAGAAGGTAGTCTTGCAATCAATGCTAAAAACCTTCTGGATCCTTTACGAGAGCTTCCTGATCAACCTTTAACATTTGATATAAATGATGAAACTCTGGAGGTCTTTATTTATTACCATAACGGAAAATATAATTTTGTAGGATTAAAAGGTGATGAATATCCTGAACCAAAACCTTTGAAAGAAGAGACTTCTATGAGTCTCACAATAGAAGCAGATATGCTAATGTCTGGAATTAACAGAACTGTTTTTGCAACTGCTGATGATGAACTCCGCCCTGTAATGAACGGAATTTACTTTGATATAACATCTGATAACCTCACATTTGTAGCATCAGATGGACATAAATTAGTTCGAGTTACAACCACCGAAGCAAAGGGTGAAGGTCGATCTTCTTTTATTCTACCTAAGAAACCTGCTAACCTATTAAAGGCTCTTTTACCAAAGGAAACAGGTACAGTGACAATAAACTTTGATGAAAATAATGCATATATCACAATGAGTGATTATAAAATGATTTGTCGTTTTGTAGAAGGAAGATATCCGAACTATAACTCAGTGATTCCTCAAAATAACAGCAATACTGTTACATTAGACAGATTAACTCTGCTTAATGCACTAAAGAGGGTGTCCGTATTTTCAAATCCATCAATAGGATTGGTTAAATTGCAATTATCAGAAGAGAAAATAGTAATAACTGCACAAGATATTGATTTTCTCACAGCTGCAGAGGAAACAATAGTATGTTCTTACACAGGAAATGTAATGAATATAGGTTTCAAAGCTGCTTTTTTAATAGAAATATTAGATAACATTCCAAGTTCCGATGTTAGAATTGAATTGTCTGATCCATCAAGAGCCGGACTTATTCTCCCTGTAGAACAAGAGACTAATGAAGATATGCTGACTCTTTTAATGCCGATGATGTTAAATGACTAATCAATTTAAAACGTTAAAATGGAATTAAAGCTGAAAAACCCGTTAGTGTTTTTTGATTTAGAAACTACCGGGATCAATATAACACGTGATCGCATTATCGAAATATCTCTGTTAAAAGTTTATCCTAACGGGAAAGAAGAATCGAGAACCAGACGTATTAATCCGGAAATGCCTATCCCGCCTGAATCAACTGCAATTCATGGTATTACAGATGAGGATGTTAAGGACTGTCCTACATTTAAACAAATTGCTAAATCACTTTCAGAAATGTTGGAGGGATGTGACATGGCAGGATTTAATTCCAGTCGTTTTGACGTTCCAATGTTAGCAGAAGAATTTCTGAGGGCTGGAGTAGATTTTGATATAAGTAAGCGAAAATTTGTAGATGTTCAAATAATTTTCCACAGAAAAGAGCAACGCACTCTTGAGGCAGCATATTCATTCTATTGTAATAAAAAATTAGAGAATGCACATTCTGCTGAGGCTGATGTAATTGCTACATATGAGGTTCTAAAGTCTCAATTGGATCGATATCCTGATCTTGAGAATAGTGTGGATTCTTTATCAAAAGAATATTCAAGTTTTAATAATAATGTTGACTTGGCAGGTCGTATCGTTTTAAACGAGAGTGGGGTAGAAGTGTTTAACTTTGGGAAACACAAAGGGAAACCTGTCTCTGAAGTGTTAAAAAATGAACCGAGTTACTACTCTTGGATGATGGATGGAGATTTTACGCTTAACACCAAACAGGTACTTACTAAGATCCGTTTGAGAGAGATGAATGGTTAATTATTAATTTTCAATGGCGCGTTTCTTTATAACACTCTCATATAACGGGAAAAACTATGTTGGTTGGCAAATACAACCTAATGGTTTAAGTGTGCAGGAAAAGCTGCAATATGCACTATCTACAATTCTTCGTTCAGAAGTTGAAGTTGTGGGTGCAGGCAGAACAGATGCAGGTGTACATGCCAGTAAAATGATAGCACACTTTGATTGGGTTGGAGATCCTTTCTCATCTGAAGATTTGGTTTTCAAACTAAATAGTTTTCTACCTAAAGATATTGCAATCTTTTCAATAAATGAGGTAAAGCCTGATGCGCATGCACGTTTTAGCGCTATTTCCAGAACATATAAATATTATATAACAACAGAGAAAGATCCTTTTCATCATGAACTTACCTATAGAGTGAATTTTATTCCAGATATTGATAAGATGAATGCTCTTTGTCCATTATTAATACAAACAAAGGACTTTACAAGTTTTAGTAAACTTCATACTGATGTAAAAACAAATATTTGCAGTATAGAATATGCCGTCTGGAAACGAATGGGTAATTTATATGTTTTCGAAATAAAAGCAGACCGATTCTTACGCAATATGGTAAGGGCAATTGTAGGAACATTATTGGAAGCTGGCAGAGGACGACTCGACGAGAAAGGTCTCATTAGAATTATAAATGCTAAAAACAGACAAGTTGCTGGTGATTCTGTTCCCGGAAATGCACTTTTTTTGGATAATGTGCAATATCCAGATGATATATGGAGATAAAATAAGAAATTGTTGGACAGGTTTTTGAGTAAAAAGAAATAACGCGGAAAACTTAAAAGTTACCGCGTTATTTTTTTTATAAAAGTGTTAGTTTACTTGATTATCAATCATTCATTGAGATTAAAAATTCTTCATTGTTAGATGTACGTCTTAATCTATTAAGTAAGAATTCCATTGCTTCAACAGAGTTCATATCAGAAAGGAAGTTACGTAATACCCACATACGATTAAGAGTTTCTTCTGATAGTAGCAGGTCATCACGACGTGTACTTGAAGCTATAATATCCACAGAAGGAAAAATTCTCTTGTTGGATAATTTTCTATCAAGCTGAAGTTCCATGTTGCCTGTACCTTTAAACTCTTCGAATATTACATCATCCATTTTAGAACCTGTATCGGTAAGAGCAGTAGCAATTATAGTTAGTGAACCACCATTTTCAATATTTCTTGCTGCTCCAAAGAAGCGTTTAGGTTTGTGCAATGCATTTGCATCAACACCTCCTGAAAGTACTTTACCTGATGCCGGTTGAACTGTATTATATGCTCTTGCTAGACGAGTGATAGAGTCTAACAGAATTACCACATCATGACCACATTCAACTAATCGTCTTGCTTTGTTAAGTACTATTTCAGCAATTTTTACGTGATGGTCTGCAGGCTCATCAAAGGTAGACGCAATAACTTCAGCATTAACGCTACGCTCCATATCAGTTACCTCTTCAGGTCTTTCATCAATTAGCAGTATAATCATATACACTTCAGGATGATTGTCAGCAATTGCATTGGCAATATCTTTCAGAAGAACTGTTTTACCAGTTTTAGGCTGTGCCACAATTAATCCACGCTGACCTTTACCTATCGGCGTAAACATATCAACCACCCTGCATGAAAGATTGTCATTATGACCTTTTGTTAAATTGAATTTCTCATCCGGAAATAATGGTTTCAAATGATCAAACGGAACGCGGTCACGTACAGCATCAGGGTTGCGTCCATTTAGTCGATCTACTTTAACCAGTGGAAAAAACTTTTCACCTTCCTTTGGAGGGCGAATTGGTCCCTCTACAACATCCCCTGTGTTAAGCCCAAACAGTCTGATCTGCGACTGAGAGACATATATATCATCTGGTGATGACATATAGTTGTAATCAGATGAACGTAAAAATCCATAACCGTCAGACATAATTTCAAGAACGCCAGAAGCAGTTAAAATTCCATCAAAATCATAAGATGGTTCTTTTTCTTTCTGTTTCTGTGGTTGAGTAGTTAATTGAGACTTTGTCTGTTGATTTTGTTGCTGAGGTTTAGACTGAATTGGGGATGGTGTTATAAGATCCAGAATTGACATCTTTTCAACTGGTGGGATTGCAGCACTTGCTGCTTTTTCTGATTCAGCCTCGGGGTCCTCTGCTACAACAGGTGGCAATGTTACTGGAGCAGGAGCACTCTTCTTTTCTTCATTACGATGTTTAGATGATCTAAATACCAGCTGAATTGGCCTTCCAGTTGGTTTTTGTACAGAGTCATCCTTAATTTCCTTCACATTCTCCTTTTTATCCTGGCTATTGGCAGTTGTGTTTTTAATGATTTCAGGTGTTGATTTTTCTGCCACTTTTTCTACCGCTTTATTTGGAGATTGAGATATATTTTTTGACGGTGTGTTTTTTACACTCTGCTGGTTATCTTTCTTTTCAGTTTGAACAGAAACATTATTTAACTGATTTTGACTTTTAATCAGATCCTTGTTGTTAGTTTCAGATTTTTCAGGTTCAGTTTTTTTTGACTCTACTTTTTTTACTGAAGCTGATTTTGATTCAGATTTATTATCTCTGTTTTTTTGGTTCTTTGTATTATTGTCAGAAGCATTTCTTCCTTTATTACCTTGTCTGGAACCACTGTCAGAGGTTAGTTTTTTAGTTTCAGCAATTGCTTGCTCATCAAGAATTTTATAGATTAGCTCCTCTTTTTTATATGCATCAGGGCGTCTTATTCCCATCTCTTTTGCAAGGACCCGTAATTCTGTTGTAAGCTTTTCATTAAGCTCAATAATGTTATAAGCCATGTAGATTATTTGAAATTCGTTATGGTTATTGAATAAATGATATGTTCGAATTATATCCCGGTTTAATTACGGAGGTATCTATTCCATAAAACGTAAAAAAGCTCGGTGGATATAATTGAGTTTTGAATGAATTTGTAAATAATTAACAGTAGTATGAGTTTATTTTACTGTCGCAGATTCAAAGACAAAGGTACCATTTTTTTTTAATTCACGTAAGAACTTCACTTATTTTTTTTCTAACTGCCTTAATTTAACGTAAAATGTGATAAACAGCAAACGTTAGTAAAAATGGAAGTTATTATTCCCATAAATCAATCCTGTTGGAATTACTTCGCCTTCTTTCAATTTCGTTCATATACAACTGTGACCTTCTTCTTTCCAGTGAATTAGGTGAGGTTGATTCATTGAAAAGTTTATTTGCCTCTTTAGCCCATTCAAATGCTTCTACCATATTGTCTAACATTTCATAGGCAAGAGCTATATTACTTGCTGCTTTAGCTTTTGAAGTTTTGTTTGATTGTAAATTGTAAAACGATTCCCATTTAATTATAGCATTATTCCAGTCTGCAACTTTAGCATAAGTTTCACCTTCACGCATATATTTATTCGGCATTGTATAATACCACCTGTCTTGCATTTCCCAATGAGGAGCAAAAACATTGCTCATTTTTTCTGCTGCATGGATTGCTAATAACTTCATCGCCTCTTCTCTTGAAGGCAGTTTTACTTCTGTAAACATTATATTATCCTGCAGATCAAAACCTTCCCAATATAGACTGTCTGTGTATTGAACAGCAGGTATTTTCCCATTCATTGTAGGTAAATATACGCGGATTATTGAATAAATCTTACCCTTCAAATCAGCATATGTAGATCCAAACTGTCTGAAATGCTCTCTCTTATTTGTTTCAATAATAAGCTTATCAAGAGATATAACAGCATCTGATCTTGTTTCACTTTTAATTTCATTCATCCTTTCAGGAGATAGGGGTTTCTCCATAAAAAAATCAGAATCTTCTCTCAGAGGTTTACTATAATATGTTACACGCTGATAATAATCTGCCTCATCAAGAAATTGAGTTAGAGCTTCTGTATAGAAAATTGCTATACTGTCGGATGAAGCTTTTTCTCTTTCTGTACTATTGCTACCTAACTTAATTAGATCATGACCGATTTCATCTGGCTGCTGAACAACATTATTTACGACGGCTACTCTTAGAATATTATCAGGAAGATTTACCTGAGCCGGCTCAAGTGTTTCCACTGTTAAATATTTCAAGCCTGAGCAGCTTGAAAGCAAAATACCTATGATTGAAAATAAAATATAGTGAGAAATCTTTTTCATATTATCTGTTGATCTGTTAAGCACAAAAAGAATACAACAAATATATCACATTTAATTAACATATTTGTTGAAGTAAAGGTTTTTGTAATCAGGTATAGATTATTTATAATATTTCTAACCTGATAAATTGTTATTTTTCTTCGCACTTTGCTTTAATTTTAACTGATTTATATCATCAAAAGAACATTATGAAAAGTGATTTTTTGTATATTTGTACTTTTATGAAAAACTTATAATTGAAACAATCTTAAAGATGGCATTTAACATTATTGTGTTGGCTAAGCAGGTCCCCGACACCCGCAACGTTGGGAAGGATGCTATGAAAGCCGATGGTACAGTGAACAGAGCTGCATTGCCAGCAATTTTTAATCCCGAAGATCTCAATGCGCTCGAACAGGCTCTTGAAGTAAAAGATCGTTTTCCCGGAACAAAAATTACTATTCTTACAATGGGACCGGGGCGTGCAGCAGACATCTTGCGCGAAGGGCTTTTTAGAGGAGCAGATGATGGAGTACTATTAACAGACAGAGCTTTTGCAGGTGCAGATACTTTAGCAACCTCTTATGCTTTATCTATGGCAATTAGAAAAATAGAGAAATTTGATCTTATATTTTCTGGTCGTCAAGCAATAGATGGAGATACCGCTCAAGTAGGACCACAAGTTGCTGAAAAATTAGGCATTCCTCAAATTACATATGCTGAGAGTATTGAAAATATAGAAGAAAAAAGCATAAGAATTAAACGCAGATTAGATAACGGAGTAGAAATTGTTGAATGTCCTCTTCCGGTTCTCATTACTGTAAACGGTTCTGCGCGTTCATGCAGACCAAGAAATGCTAAGTTGTTGCTTAAGTACAAACATGCAAAAACAGTTACAGAACGTCAGGTTCAAAATCTAGATTATATCGATATTTATGATAGTCGCCCATTCCTAAATCTAACCGAATGGAGTGTGGCAGATGTTGAAGCTGATCCTGTTCAGTGTGGATTATCAGGCTCACCTACTAAAGTAAAGAAGACAGAGAATGTTGTCTTTCAAACTAAGGAGAGTAAACATATATCCGACAGCGATTTTGAAATAGAAGAACTAATAAAAGAACTTTTAGAAAATCACACAATTGGCTGAGCAAAGAGTTTAATTAGTAAAAAAATCAGAAAACTATAGAAAAAGTAAGAATGAATAACTTATTTGTATATTTAGAGATTGAAGATGGCATAGTAGCTGATGTCAGCCTGGAACTGTTAACCAAAGGGCGTTCCCTTGCAAATCAACTTGGGTGCAAGGTTGAAGCAATTGCTGCCGGTATTAATCTCGAGAAAGTGGGAGAACAGATTTTCCCTTATGGCGTTGATGTGCTGCATGTTTTTGATGATGAGCGACTAGCACCCTACACAACCTTGCCGCATACATCAATTTTAGTGAAACTTTTTAAAGAAGAACAACCTCAGATTTGTCTTTTAGGAGCAACTATAATTGGTAGAGATTTAGGTCCTCGCGTTTCATCCTCTTTAGGTAGTGGTCTAACTGCCGACTGCACTTCACTTGAGATTGGTAATCATGAAAACAAAAAAGAGGGTAAAGTATATGAGAATTTACTTTATCAGATAAGGCCTGCATTCGGCGGAAATATTGTAGCAAATATAGTAAATCCGGATCATCGTCCTCAAATGGCAACGGTAAGGGAAGGTGTAATGAAAAAAGAGATCTTCGATCCATTCTATAAGGGCGAAACAATTAAATATGATGTAAATGATTATGTAAATGATAAAGATCTAATTGTAAAAATAATCGACCGTCATATAGAGAAGTCAAAAGTTAATATCAAGAATTCTCCAATAATAGTATCCGGAGGTTATGGAGTTGGATCTAAAGAGAACTTCGATTTACTTTATAAACTTGCTGATTTACTTGGTGCCGAAGTAGGAGCTTCAAGAGCAGCAGTTGATGCAGGATTTGCTGAACATGAACGTCAAATTGGACAAACGGGTGTTACAGTTCGTCCTAAGGTATACATAGCATGCGGAATTTCTGGTCAGATACAGCATATTGCCGGTATGCAAGAGAGCTCCATCATTATTTCTATAAATAATGATCCAAGTGCACCTATTAATTCGATTGCAGATTATGTTATTACAGGTGAAGTTGAAAACGTCATCCCTAAGATGATTAAATATTATAAGAAAAACAGTAAGTAAGAAAACCTAAATCTTACCTTAGAAATAAGAAATTGAACAAAAAACAAATATGGCAAACTTTTATACAGATACACCACAATTTCGTCACTATCTTCAGCACCCACTTATGAAGAGAATTGTGGAACTGAGAGAGAGAAATTACACTGAAAGCGAAACATACGATCACGCACCAATTGACTTTGAAGATGCAATGGACAGTTACGACAAAGTACTTGAGGTAGTTGGAGAAATATGTGGAGAAGTAATTGATCCAAATGCTGAAGAGGTAGATCACACTGGTCCCACTGTTTCAGATGGAAGGGTAACTTATGCAACCAATACACAAGAAAATCTTGATGTGCTTATTAAAGCTGAGCTTATGGGGATGCGTTTCGGACGCAAATATGGTGGACTAAATTTTCCTATGGTCCCTTATATGATGAGTGCAGACATAGTAAGTCGTGCTGATGCCAGTTTTCAGAATATATGGATGTTGCAGGACTGTGGTGAAACAATCTACGAATTTGGAGACGAAGCGCAAAAAGATAAATATATATCTCGTGTAGTCAAAGGAGAAACCATGTCTATGGACCTAACTGAGCCAGATGCAGGTTCTGATTTGCAGGCAGTAATGCTAAAGGCTACATATAACGAGAAAGAAGATCAATGGTATCTGAATGGTGTTAAGCGATTTATCACAAACGGTGATGCTGATATTCATCTGGTGTTAGCCCGTTCGGAAGATGGCACTAAAGATGCACGTGGTTTATCAATGTTTATTTACGACAAAAACAGCGGAGGTGTTAATGTACGTCGTATAGAAAATAAGATGGGTATAAAGGGTGCACCAACTTGTGAACTAGTTTATAAGAATGCAAAAGCAGAGCTTGTTGGCAGTAGAAGATTAGGACTCATACGCTACGTAATGTCATTAATGAATGGCGCACGTCTGGGAATTATGGCTCAATCTGTTGGTATATCTGAAGCGGCAACACGTGAAGCATACAACTATGCAATGGAGCGTCGTCAATTTGGTAAAGCCATAATAAACTTTCCTCCTGTGTATGAAATGCTTGCAAATATGAGGGCTAAAACAGATGCTTCACGCACATTGCTTTATGAAACAAGTCGTTTTGTTGATATGTATAAAACACTTGAGGATATTAGTAAAGAACGCAAGCTAACACCTGAAGAGAGGAATGAAATGAAATATTTTTCCCGCTTAGCTGATGCATTCACACCTCTGGGTAAAGGAATGAGCAGTGAATATGCCAATCAGAATGCTTACGATGCAATTCAGATTCATGGTGGATCAGGATATATGAAAGACTATAAGTGTGAAAGACTCTATCGAGACGCACGTATTACCAATATTTACGAAGGTACAACACAACTACAGGTTATAGCAGCTATCAGACATGTTACAACAGGTACGTACCTTCAACGAATAAAAGAATATGAAGCAATGACGGTTGTCCCTGAATTAGAGCCATTAAAGAGAACGCTTGCTGAGATGACTCAGATGTACGAACAACTCACTGAGCTAGTAACTTCACAAAAAGATGATGAATATCTTGATTTCCACGCTCGCAGGTTAGTTGATTGTGCTGCGCATATTATTTGTGGGCATCTTCTTCTTCAGGATGCTAATAAAAATCAGGATCTGTTCCGTAGAAGTGCTGAAGTATACATTCACTTTGGTCATATAGAAGTTATAAAGAACCACAAATTTATTACAGAAGCCAGAGTAGAGGATATAGCATACTATAAGCCTGCTGATCTGGCAGAAGTAAAATAGATTAACTGTTTTAAACAGTTAAATTAAATATAAGGGGCAACAATTAAGTTTGCCCCTTTTTATTTTTTCAACACTCTATATGCTGCAATACGATATGTTTTTTTTATTTCTCTTTCTTGGAATTAGAATTTATTTTGTTTTTCTTTGTTACAGATAAATAACAAACGCAAAAATTAATAGCCTATAAGTCCTCTTTACACAATTAAATTTTACATAACAATTTAATAAGTAAAGCATGGATATTTATTCTAAAATGTCCGATGAGGAACTGGTAGTTTCTTATTCAGAGGGCAATGATATAGCGTTTGACACTCTATTAAACAGGCACAAACAATTAGTTTACAACTACATTTATCACACTGTTAGAGATAACGGTCTGGCAGAAGATATATTCCAGGATACCTTTATCAAAGCAATAATAACAATTAAGCAGGGTAAATATACTGAATCAGGCAGATTTAAATCATGGATAATGCGAATTGCTCATAATCTTATTATCGACCATTTCAGGCAGAAAAAGAATGAGAAAATTATCTCCAATGATGAGAATGAGGCTGACTTGTTTAACAATCCCTCTTTCTGCGAGGAAACTATCGAATCAAAGATGGTTAAAACGCAAGTACTTGAGGATGTTAAGAGACTTATATGTTATCTGCCGGAACAACAACGTGAAGTATTGGAGATGCGTTATTATAAGGATTTAAGTTTTAAAGAAATTGCAGATATAACCGGTGTAAGTATAAACACAGCACTTGGTCGGATGCGGTATGCAATTTTAAATATCCGAAAAATGGCAACTGACAACCGTATGATACTAACAATAAACTAGATACAGATAATAATTTACCAATACAAAATATAAATCTAATTCATAAAAAAAGCCCCTTTTTACAGGGGCTTTTAATTATATGGAAGGAGTTCTCTTCTTTTTGCACATTCAGCGCAAATTATGAAGATGTATTCAATTCTTTAGAATTTCTCGAAAATCTAAGATTAGAAATTGAACTTTGAGGTTCAATACTTATCTGTGAGCGGATACTTCAGAATTCAGATACTTCTAATTACTTCCTAATCAGTGTTTGAAGCTGATTAAACAGTTATGAGAAGTATTATATATCATTCGGATCGATAACAATTAATCGTTTGATAATAAATTTCTAAATTGTGAAGCAGAATGAATTATACTAATGTAAAATAATATTCAGCTTAGAATTTATTACTGTCGTTTTCTCCCAATAATGAGATAAGTACGAGTTTGTAATATATTCTAATTTTCGATTTACTCAAAGAACTTACAAACAGCTATTTATACTTTTGATATAAAACAAAACTTTTTAAATCCTATAGTGCATCTCAAGCCAAAAACAACTGTAGTTACAAGTTCACAATTGCAATAGATTTTTTATTCAGTCCATACGTATTAAACTTTTCAGTTTATTACTTCATAAACATTGGAGATTGAACAAATATTATATCCATCACTGGATAAATACTTTTATTCATCTCTAGAATAAGAATCTAACTGATTTGTACAAAATGTCAAAGAACTCCTATTTCTTTTGAATATAAACGAACTCATTATCGTTTTTGTTCATGGCAAATATAATATTTATACAAAATATAAAGCAAATATTTTTACTTGTAATTATAAACAACATATAAACAGGTTGTTAACAACATATCAACAAGTTATCAACAAGCCCCTTCAAATCATTTACAGGACTCACATCAATCGAGAATAAGTATCATATTAATTAAGATTAATACTCAAATCAAATGAAATATAACCACAACTAAAATATAATGAAGACTTTATTTTGCTACTGTAGAGGTTAACTGCAAACCTATTATTGATAATATAAGTGTACTAAGAAAAAAGATTCTCCAAAATGTAACAGGTTCTTTGAAGACTAATATTCCAAGCACAACTGTTCCCACTGCACCAATTCCAGCCCAAACAGCATAAGCTGTACCTGTGGGAATAGGATGTTCACCACCCATCGATTTAAAAAGTAGCAACATACTTAAAGAAACAAATAGGATAAAGGCAATTAACCACCCTAACATATCTTTACCGGTGGTTTGCTGCATCTTTCCAAGACTTAAGGCAAAGAGGGATTCAAATATGCCACCAATAATTAAAATTACCCAATTCAAGTTCATATTGAAGTTATTAACTGATTACTATTATATTAATCATGCAAAGATATAAATCTTTATAATTTTGAAATAGTTACATACAAAAGTAAAAAGCCCTTCATAGGGCTTTTTATCCAGTACAGTGTCTTTTAGTAAAATAGTCCTGCCAATAATTTTCTAAGAAGGAGGATTACCATGTTTTTTTGGAGGATTGCTTGCAGTTTTGTTAGCAGTCATTTCCAATGCCTGAATCAGTTTAAAACGTGTGTTTTCAGGAAGAATAATCTCATCGATGTAACCTTTCTCAGCTGCTCTGTATGGGTTCGAAAACAGTTCTTTATACTCATTTAGTGCATTCTGACGATCTTCTCCAACAGATGATCGGTAAAGAATATTTACTGCACCTTCTGCACCCATAACGGCAATCTCAGCATTAGGGTAGGCAAGATTGATATCTGCACCTGACTCTTTGGATGACATCACAACATAAGCGCCGCCATAAGCTTTGCGTGTGATCAAAGTTATCTTTGGAACGGTTGCCTCTACATATGCATACATAATCTTAGCACCATGACGAATAATTCCATTGTGCTCCTGATCTCTTCCCGGTAGAAATCCGGGCACATCAACAAAAGTGATTATAGGAATATCAAAACAGTCGCAGAATCGAATAAATCTTGCTGCTTTGTCAGATGCGTCAATATCAAGTACCCCTGCCAGATAAGCTGGTTGATTTGCAACAATACCAACAGGCTTTCCTCCCATTCTTGCATATCCAACTACTACATTTTGAGCAAATTGAGGCATTACTTCAAAGAAATAGTTCTCATCTACAACCTCCTCAATAAGCTTTTTAATATCATAAGGTATATTTGAATCTTCAGGAATCAGTTTATGAATATCCGGAGTCTTTCGATTATTAGTATCACGAGTAGAAGTCATAGGAGGGTCCTCCATATTGTTCGATGGAAGAAAGCTAATCAGCTCTCTGATCATCATAAGAGTCTCTTCTTCATCGTTCCCAACAAAATGCGCAACACCGCTCTTTGAAGAATGTACAGAAGCACCACCTAGCTCTTCTTTTGTCAATTCCTCATGAGTAACAGTTTTTACTACATCTGGTCCAGTAACAAACATATAACTCTCATCCCTGACCATAAAAATAAAATCGGTCAATGCCGGTGAATAACAGGCACCACCGGCACAGGGACCAAGTATTGCGGATATCTGAGGAATTACTCCTGATGATTTTACATTATTATTGAAAATCTCTGAATAGCCGCTTAGTGCCATTACACCTTCCTGAATTCTGGCACCACCTGAATCATTCAATGCAATAATCGGAGCTCCGTTTTTTAGAGCCAACTTCTGTATTTTTACAATTTTATTTGCGTTAGTTCGAGATAGGGAACCTCCATAAACTGTAAAATCGTATGCATATACGTAAACAATTCTCCCATCAATCTTTCCATATCCTGTAACAACACCATCGCCTGGAACCCTATTATTCTGCATATTATAGTTGTGCGAGTCATGCAGTACAAACTTGTCAATTTCAACAAAAGTGTCATCGTCTAAAAGCATGTTGATTCTTTCTCGCGCTGTCTGCTTTCCGGCTTTCTTCTGTTTAGCTATGGCTTTCTCACCGCCTCCATTTTCGGCAGCTTTATCTTTTTCTTTAAAATCTTTATATATATCTTCTAAAGTCATTATAAATCTTTTTAATTGGTTTTAAAAGTAATGAGCAGCTGATCTCTGACTACCGAATCACCCTCTTCAATATGGATCTTCTCAACAATAGCATCCTGTGCGGCAGTATAAGTGCTCTGCATCTTCATTGCTTCTACAACAATTAGTGGATCTCCCTGTTTAACCTCCATATTTTCAGACACTAAAATCTTAATCACTTTTCCTGGCATTGGAGAGATTATCGTCTCCTGTACTTCATCTGTTGAGGACTGCCTGCCTCGGAGATATTTTTTCTGAGGATTTGACAGTTCAATGTCAAAATGACGAAAATTAGTGGTTATTGTATATTTACCATCTGAATGACTGACAGCTTCAGCATTATAAGATCTCCCTTCATGAATTATTGAACAAAATCCACTCTCTGACATTACAACATCAATATCATATATTTTTCCATCTACAGAAATCTCCACCTTATTACCATCTTTGGATATCAGTTCAACATCACGTATCCTGTTTTCAATTTTGGCTCTCATATTCTTAAAACTCCTTTTTGTTTTCCAAATGCACGCCACTTACTTATGGGCTGGTTGTCATTTGCAGCAACTGGTGTATCGTTATTGTTTACTACATAATCAATATAAGCTGCAATAATAGCCATATCCTCTATCTCATCTTCCAGTACATTCCCTTTTTGAAGTTTATTGGTATTCTCATCTATAAAATGGGTGGTGTAATTTCCCTGTACAAATTCAAGATTGTCCATAATACGACGCAGATAATCAATATTGGTTTTAACACCGGTAATCTTATATTCATACAACACTCTTCTCATACGTTCTAGTGCGACATCTCTGTTGGTTGCCCATACTATAAGTTTGCTTATCATTGAATCGTAGAAGATAGAGATTTCGTAACCTGCATATATATGTGTATCAATTCGTACCCCTAAACCCTTGGGAGTTTGAATAGAGTGTATTACGCCAGGTGAAGGGGCAAAATTGTTCTCAGTATCCTCAGCATAAATTCGGCATTCAATCGCATGGCCACGCTGATGCAGCTGATTCTGTCTGAAGCTGATTTTTCTTCCGTTTGCTATATTTATCTGTTCTTTAACGATGTCAACACCAAGTACCTCCTCAGTTATAGGATGTTCAACCTGTAATCTGGTATTCATCTCCAGGAAATAAAAATTCATATCATTATCCACCAGAAACTCAATAGTGCCGGCACCCACATAGTTGATAGATTTAGCTGCTTTTACTGCAATTGCACCCATCGCCAAGCGAGTTTTTTTATCAATAAATGGGGAGGGGCTCTCTTCAATTATCTTTTGATGACGACGCTGAACTGAACATTCACGGTCGTACAGATGCACCACATTACCATGAGTATCACCCAAAAACTGTATCTCCACATGGTGGGGCGATTCAATATATTTTTCGATGTAAACAGAATCGTTCCCGAATGAAGCCATCGCTTCAGACTTAGCAGCATCGTAAGCTTCCTGCAGGTGCTTCTCTTTATAAACAAGTCGCATACCCTTACCACCTCCGCCTGCTGTTGCCTTAATAATAACCGGGAAACCAATTTTACGGCAAACTCTGAACAGATCCTTTGGCTTCAGATCCTCAGATGTACCGGGAACTACCGGTACTTTTGCCTCTATCATTTTCTTTCGTGCCGATATCTTATCGCCCATTGCCTCAATACTTTCTGCCGAAGGACCTATAAAAATAATTCCTTCCTCTTTACAGCGACGGGCAAATTCAGCATTCTCGCTAAGAAAACCATAACCTGGATGAATAGCATCCGCTTTAAATTTCTTGGCTGCATCAATAATTTTCTCAATATTCAGGTAACTGTCAGCAGCAGACGCAAGACCTATTTTTACTGCTTCATCAGCATAGGCTACATGTCTAGATGTTCTGTCTACTTCTGAATAAACGGCAACAGTCTGTATGCCCATTTCTTTACATGTTCGCATAACACGCACAGCAATTTCACCACGGTTTGCGATTAGTATTTTCTGTATCATTTATTTTTAATATACGCCTTAATGATTTTTTTTAAAGGAACATATTATGAACAAATATTTATACTATTTGTTTGCATCGGATACAGTTTTAGTACTACTCTTCCCAACTGTAATGAACAATACTGCCTCTTTCTGAACTATTTTCAATGCGTAGATGAACTTCAATTTCCTGTTGCATTTCTTCAACGTGTGAAATAATGCCTACAGTTCGATTTTCCTTTCGTAGTGTTTTTAAAGTGTCAAGAACCACACTTAAAGCCTCTCTGTCCAACGATCCGAATCCTTCGTCCAGGAAGAAGAAGTTCTGATGCGACTGAGTTATCTTCTGAATGTTATCAGCCAGAGCCAGAGCCAGTGATAATGAGGCCTGGAACGTTTGCCCTCCTGAGAGAGTCTTAACACTTCTCTCTTTACCACCATTCATATAATCTCTTATCTGGAAGTTATTTTCCGGGGTTATTTCCAGACTAAGTTTTTGTCTTGTTAACTGGAAGAACCTGTCATTCGCTGCATTACAAAGGTTTTGTAAATAAACAGATGAAATATAGTTTACAAATCCACTGGCTTTGAACAGACTTTTCATCGTCTTCAGATTCTCAGATCTATGCTCAACATCTTCAAGTTCTTTGCGCAATTGATTATGGATTTCTATATTTTTCTTTAAGTTTTTCAAATTAATTTCAATCTCAACTCTTTCTTTAATGAACATATCCAGCTGATCATTAATCAACCTGATTTCACTGTTCAATTTATCATGATAAACCTTATCATATATTTGCCCTCCAACCTCTTTATTAATATGTTCAAATGAAGTACGGTTTTCCAAAAGAGTTTTATAAAACTGATCAACTCTTTTTTTCTCGTTTTGAATATTAATTGACTCAGATAAAATTGTTTTAACCTCTTCAACAGATTTAAAGTCAGAATTTGCCAACTCCGAATCAATATCTTTCTCTATTTTCACAATAGCAGACTTCTCTTTCTCTAATTCAATAACATTAGTATCCAGTCTTCCTTTTAATAAATCTCTCTTTTTTCTTTCTTCCTGAAGATTGTCATTATCTATTGTATAAGCTTTTTCAATTCGGTCATGTTCTTTAATTAATTTAGTCTGTTCTTCATAAATCGCAACTTCATTCAACTCGTTATATTTTTCAACCTCGATTATCCTCAATTGTCCTTTTAAGGTCAGCAATTCAGTCTTATCTTCTGTTAGCTCCTTTCTCAGATTTTCAAGCTTCACCCTTGCAAGCTCAAGAGTTTTTTCGAGATTCTTAATTTCTTTGGCTCTCTCTTGTAGTTCCAGTTCACATGTTTTAATCTTAGCCTGTTTAAGTTCCATCTCACTGAAAGCGGAATCAAGTTCTTCAACCTTCCTGAACTTATCCCAAACAAATAATTTTAAATGAACTGATAAGTTGTTGGTAATTTGATTTTTAGATTTACTTAATTCTTCAAGATGATTTACTGTTTCGTTGTAACCTGCTTCAATTAAATTCAATTGCCTTATTATTGAGGAAGTGGTATCAAACTCTTTTTCTAATTCAGTCTTTTCTGTATTGATACTCTCCAGATGCTCTTCTATATCCTCGCTTCTGAATATATCGGGGTGATGCAGAGAACCGCAAAGAGGGCAGGGCGAATTTTCCTGCAGGTTTTCAGCATAAGCTCCCAATTTGGCTTTAACTAAAACATGACCTTCCTGAACTCTTAATTCACTCTGTCTCTTTTTAATATTATCAAGAGATATTTCGAGATAATGATAATAGTCATCAAAACTCATATCTGCTGAAATCTCACCTTTTTGTATGTAGTCCTTGAGCAGAATATTTTTCTTATTGATTAATTCATTCTGTTTAGCTTTATACTTATCTATTTCTCTGTTAATATCTGAAATCTGTCGCTCAATTAAATTCTTTTCATTGTACCAGTTTCTGATATTTGATAATAAAGCTATATCAGGTAAGTTTTTTCTTAACTCAGTTAAGTTGACATCAAGTTTGTCATTCTCTTCTTTTAAATCTCCAACATTCCGTTCGGTTTTTTTCCAGAAATCAGCTCCCTTTTCAACTCTCGATTCAAGTTCCTTTACACTTTTATCAAGCTGTTTTATTTTAAGTAATGTATCAAGTTCATCAGCTTTACGTTTTAGTTCATCTCTTTTTTCATACAGAGGTTTTAGATCACCTAACTCTTTCTCCAGCTTTTTTATATTTTTGTTAAGAGTTTCAAGTTTAATTTTGTCAGATTCAATTAGTTCACTGCGAGACTGAACTTTACTCCGATATTCCTTTAATGAGTCGAGCAGATGCTTGAAGCTCATAGCGCATAATTCGTATCTTTCAATCTCTATTTTAAGTTGTTTATATTCAGGTTCCTGTTTAATTAATACATTCAAATTACGTTCAGCCTTATCTCTCTTTTGAATCAACTCCATGATTTTCCTGAGCTCTTCCTCTTCCTTTTTAAGTCCGGCAACTTTATCATTAAGCTCACCAATTATTATATCAAGATCTAAAAGTTTTTTACTGTATATGTTAATTTGTTCAGGATCAATCTGCCCTAACTGCTGAAGCTGGCCATCCAAATGGTTTTTCCTGTTGTTGTTTTTACTTTCCAGAGAAACCACTTTATGGAAAAATTCATACTTCTGAAGATTGAATAGCTCCTTCATCATAGTGGTTCTATCTTTATTACCAAGTTGAAGAAACTCCTGAAATTGTCCTTGGGGAATTATTATAGTACGTTTGAAATTTACATAATTAAGACCAATTGCTTTTTCCAGCTCACTAATTTCTACAGGAATCCATTCATTTCCCATTTTTCTGTAAGCAGTATGGTCTAACGTTTTAACCTCCTCAAATCGTTTTCTATTTCGTTTCCCCTTTACAATTGCGCGGTATGAATTACTATCTTTTCCGGTTTCAAAAATAAAATCGATTAATAACTCGTCAGATTTCAGGTTCATCATGTTGTAGTATCGATTATCACCTGAAATATTCAGTTTATCAGTTTTACCATATATAGCATAAGTAATAGCCTCTAATATAGATGATTTACCACTTCCAACAGTTCCGAAGATACCAAACAGTCCTGCATCAGTCAACTTTCTAAAATCTATCGTCTGCCTCTTCTGGTATGAATATAATCCTTCAATTGTTAATTCTATAGGTATCATTCTTCTTCCTCCTCTGCCAATATTTCTCTGAAAATGCTCATTATATCTTCACTCGGAGCTTGCCCTTTCTCATGAGTAAAATAGTCACAGAATAGCTCTTCCATACTTCTGTTCAAATCTATCTGCTTATGCCTGTTCTCTACATTTAAATCCTCGCTAATCACCTCTGGAATTATCGTTACTATACCCTGATGAACAGAATTCAACTTTCTTTTGTCTAAAGGAGTTATAAAAGTATCCGTAACCAGTGTCAACTCCACCAATGCATTTTGATTTTCTGAGAGCCATTCAATAGCCTCATCAATTCCGTTGACACGTTTTCTTAGAAGAGGTCTCACTGTAGATAGTTCAATCTCTCTTATTTCAGCTTTTTCACCAGGCAATATGTCAGCAATCAGAACAAACTTCTTCTGATTAGCCTCTGAAAAGCTGTAAGAAATTGGGCTGCCACTGTAATAAACAGGTGAAACAGAATCATCCACTTTATGCATCCTGTGCAGGTGTCCCAGTGCTGTATATTGAATCTGTTTAGGGATATTTTGAGTAAATATTGCTTGAGCTCCACCAACATGCAGTATAGGTTTTTCATCCTCAGGTTCCTCAGGGATGGGGCCGCCTTTTTTTATCATAAAAAGATGTGAAACTAGAATGTTAACACCGCTGTTGTCACAATACCTGTCTGCAATATTCTTCCAATGATCTTCAAGTACTCTGCGAAGTTCAGAATCAATATCTTCTGCATTAAGGAACTGTTTGAGTCTATATTCATTAGCATAAGGAGTGACCAATATTCTGACAGGGAAATCAATTTCTGCAAGCATCAATTCAATAAAACCCTTATCAACGCAAGAGATCTTAACACCAGTTTCAAGATGAAAAACAGGTACAACTGAATTAGGATAGCCCACAAAAATAATTCCACACTCCCGTGCCAAAGGATCTGGAGCTTCTATCCTGTCAGGAGAGTCATGATTACCAGCAATAGCTAATACAGGTCGCCTTCCCCCGTTAGATAATCTCTTTAATGTTTTATAGAACAGATCCACCGCCTCCGTAGGTGGATTAAACGTGTCAAACAGATCCCCCGATACAAGTACTATATCAACATGCTCACGATCTGCAATTTCACAAATCTCGTTCATTACAACAAATTGCTCATCCAGTCTGGAAAAATCCTCCAGACGTTTACCCAAATGCCAGTCAGCTGTGTGTAGTATTCTCATTCTAATAAGTTATTATCACAAATATAACATTTACCCACAGATTTAATGAGAATACTTTCAGTAAAAAAGATTCTTAATTCTTGCTCATCGCATGAAGTTTTAATTGGTAAATAAAGGGTTATCTCCTCTTAACCAGATAATTAAAGATGGTTTTAAAGGTGACAGTTAAGTATTCGGGTGTAGCCAAGCGTAAAGATGGGGAAGCATCTATTGAATTGAGTGACAATTGGAATTTTGAGGACACTCATATTTGGATATATCTTACATCGAGTGACAGACAGATCAATTCTGACAGTATATGTGTAAAATGAATATTCTATTCGAACTTGATTGATTTTGAAGGAGTTATCCTGGCAACCAGGTAAGAAGGGCCAATCATCATCAGTAATGATACCAATAGTGTACCTATGTTGAGTAATATAATGTAAATCACGTTTAGATCAACCGGTACTGCTGATAGATAATAGGTCGAAGGGTCAAGTTTAAGTATATTGAACTGGTGTTGTATAATACAAAAAACAAGAGCAATAATATTGCCCCAGAGCATTCCTTTTCCAATAAGAAATGCGGAGAGGTAAAGGAATACTTTGCGGATACTGAAGTCTCTAGCGCCAATTGATTTCAGAATACCAATCATATTTGTTCTCTCCAGTATTATAATCAATAGCCCCGAAATCATGGTGAAGCCTGATACTATCAACATTAGTATAATGATTACCCACACATTCATATTAAGGAGCTCAAGCCAGTTGAAAATCATTGGGTTAATATCTTTAATAGATCGTGTATAGAGTGCATTTCCAAAACGATCTTTATAAGAAGACATCTCGAAGAACAGATTCTGTGCTGTCACATCCAGATTGTCATAATCCTTGACAAGCACTTCAATGCCACTCGCCATATCGTCATCCCATTCATTAAGGTTTCCAAGAATGATTTTCTCTGTCAGTATAAAGAGTTGATCATAATCTTCAAAATTTGTTTCGTAAATACCAGTAATATCAAAACGACGGGCACGTACGGGCTCCTGAACGAAGTAACAGGTGAATCTATCACCAGTTTTCAACTGAAGCTTATCAGCTATGCTTTTAGATATAATTGCCTGATTGGCCGAAGTTGTATCATCAGGATTAATTATATCACCTTCAAGAAGATTGGTCCTGAAAAAATCCCAGTTATAGCTGTCAGAAACCCCTTTGAGAACTACACCAAGGAAGTCGTCATCGGTCTTTATTATAGCCGGTTTAGTAATAAACTCCTGAACATGACTTATTTCAGGATTTGAATAAAGTATATTGATAAGAGTATCCGATATTGCTATAGGTGTGTGCTCGTATGAAACATTGCTCTCGAAAGCTGTTATCTGAATGTGCGACCCAAAACCTATTACTTTACCGCGAATCTCTTTTTTGAATCCTACTATAATACATACAGCCACAATCATTACTGCCAGTCCCAATGATATTCCGGCAATAGCAATTTTAATAGCAGGCGAAGAAACCTGTTTGTCAAGTTTCTTCTCCCCTTTATAAATCCTTCTTGCTATGAAAAGTTCCGAATTCATTTTTGTTTTACATACACACATTCTTATACTCTTCCAACGCTTTTTCGAGTACTGTAAGCGCTTTGTCAAGGTCTTCAGTATTAAGTACATATGCTATTCTAACCTCATTGGTGCCCAAACCAGGTGTTACGTAAAAACCGGTAGCAGGAGCCATAAATATAGTTTGTCCCTCATAGCGGAAATCCGACAAACACCATGCACAAAATTTATCAGCATCATCAATAGGCAGCCTTGCAAGAGTATAGAAAGCACCTTGAGGCATTGGTGAATATACACCAGGTATTTTGTTAAGGCGATCGATTAGAAAATCACGTCGACTCTTATACTCCTTGAAATTACGCTGCATATAACTGCTGTCTTCGCTAAGCGAGGCGTTTGCTGCTATCTGACCAATCAGAGGAGGACTTAGTCTTGCCTGGCAAAACTTCATTACTGTATCATGAAGTTTTATGTTTTTTGTTATTAATGCACCTATTCTGATCCCGCATTCACTATAACGTTTTGAGACTGAATCTATAAGTACAACATTCTCTTCAATACCTTCCAGGTGGCATGCCGAAATATATGGTGTATCGTTATAGATAAACTCTCTATATACTTCATCAGAAAAAAGATATAGATTATATTTTTTTACCAGTAACCTTATTTTCTCCATTTCCTGTGGAGTGTAAACATATCCTGTTGGATTATTTGGATTACATATAAGAATTCCTTTAGTGCGTTCATTGATAAGTTTTTCGAACTCCTCTATTTCCGGTAGTGCGAAGTTTGACTCCATATCAGAAGGAATTGTCCTTATTACTGCTCCTGCTGAGATTGCAAATGCCATATAATTTGCATATGCTGGTTCAGGTACAATAATCTCGTCACCCGGATTCAGGCAAGCCATAAATGCATATAATACAGCTTCAGAACCTCCTGCTGTTACGATAATTTCGTTGGGAGATAAATTAATGTTGAATTTTTTATAATATTCAACCAGATTCTTCCTGTAGAATAAATAGCCGTCGCTTGGACTATATTCCAGTGTGATGCGATCAATTGAGCGGATTGCATCTAATGCAGTTACAGGAGAAGGTAAATCGGGTTGTCCGATGTTCAGATGATACACTTTTACTCCCTCAGCTTTAGCTGCATCTGAGAGTGGTGCTAGTTTACGTATTGGTGAAGCGGGCATTTGATAACCACGCATTGAAATATCAGGCATAAAATAAAAAAATTAAGTAGCAAAGGTAATAAAAAAGTTTGCCTTTGGTTGCTTTTCGAATGATTAACACAAATTGAAAGAGATTGGGATTTTGTAAAATGTATTATGCTTACTTTTGTGCCTCAATTTATTATAAAGTAAATGTTATAGAGATTTCAAACTAATGAGAAAGTATTTAATAGCTATTTTAATAATTGCAACTGCAATTTTATCATCATGTTTCCGACAGTACAATAATGATGATACATATCGTAAAGGTTGGACACTTGCTTGGGAAGATGATTTTGATGAGTTTTCAAATGAGTCTGTATGGTCTAAAACACCAAGAGACAAACAACATTCGTTCAGATATATGAGTGATAGTGAGTCGCTTTACAAACTACAAGATGGCAATCTTGTGTTAAGAGGCATGCAAGACCCTGAAGGAAATGAAAAACTGCCTTTTATAACCGGAGGTATCTATACTCAGGCTTTTAAAGCAAACGAAACAAAAAGATTAGAAATAAGAGCCAGAATTAACCCTACATATGGTGTCACACCTTATATATCGCTTTTTCCAAATAATAGCTCAGAAAATATTGTAATAGATTTAATTGAGCAATATGATACTGATGAATTTATCTATCAGTCTGTAACTTCACAATATACAACAACAGAGGGAATGCCTGACAATCCTCCATCAAGTGCATTGGTTGGTGTTAATCCAATCGAATATCACATATATGGTGTTGAAAAATATCCAGATAGTGTGGTTTTTTATGTTGATGGCACACGTACAAAAAAATATCCCCGTATTCCAACAAAAATACCGGGACAATTTCCTTTTAACGATCTCGACTTTGACCTTTATATTGGTCTGAGACTGGACAAAGACACAGATCACGCAGGGCTACCTGTTGATTTCTATATTGATTGGGTAAGATTCTATGAACCCAATTCAGTCAATTTAACTACCGATGAAAATTAGTTGAGAGTTTTTACTAAACCAATATTTACAGGGGGATAGAGTGATTTAACAGTCGCTCTTCCGCCATTTTTTCATACTTAGTACCCTCACGTCCCCAGTTTGCATATGGATATATGCTTATACCTCCACGTGGTGTAAATATACCTGTAACTTCAATATATTTTGGATTCATCAGATTTATAAGATCCTTCATTATAATATTGATGCAATCTTCATGAAACGCTCCATGGTTTCTGAAACTGAAGAGATATAGTTTTAAACTTTTACTCTCAACCATTTTAACATCTGGAATATAATCGATGCGAATGGTTGCGAAATCGGGCTGACCGGTTATTGGGCATAGACTGGTAAACTCAGGACAATCGAAAGTAACCCAGTAATCGTTCCCCTGATGTTTATTTTCAAATGCCTCCAGCATTTCAGGTGCATAATCCTGTTTATATTCTGTTTTGCCACCAAGATGGCTTAATCCTTTTATTTCCATATTATTTAGTAAATTATTGATTTAACGCTCTTCAAGATACTCTTTCAATCCTTTATTTCTTAATACACATGAAGGACAATGACCACAACCTTCTGCTATTATTCCATTGTAGCAAGTAAGAGTTTCATCTCTTACAATTTCAAATACACCCAGTTCGTCTGCCAGCTGCCACACCTCTTTTTTATTCCGCCACATGAGAGGAGTATGGATTACAAACTGTTTATCCATAGCAAGGTTAAGAGTAGCATTGGCCGATCTGATAAAAGTATCGCGGCAGTCTGGGTAACCACTGTAGTCAGCTTCCGAAACTCCGGTTACAATATGCCGTATGTTTTTTGCATAAGCGATAGTTGCTGCAAATGTTAAAAAGAGAAGATTCCTACCTGGTACAAATGTATTGGGATAGGAGTCAGCCGGTTTCTCTGAATCCATTTGCATTGAGAGGTTAGTAAGTGAATTGGGAGCTAATTGTGAAATAATTTCTGTATCCAGTAATTGGAAGGGAGTATCAGACATTTTAGCAATTCGTTCTGCATTTTTTATTTCCTGCGAATGTCTCTGTCCATAAGAAAAACAGAGTGCATATACATTCCTGAAATTATGTTTTGCCCAATAGAGACAAGTAGTTGAATCCTGACCACCTGAAAATAAAACAAGTGCGTCTTCATTAGAATAATCTTTCATTATACTTTGTTTTTTATGTGGTTCCCTAAGCTACACAGAAAAGTAAAACCTTTTCAATTGCAAAAATACAAAATTTAAACAGATAATCTTGAGGAGTTTTACACTAATCATTATCTATAATAATTTTAAAAGTATAAAAATGATTGTTTTTAGTATGAAATATAACCTGATTATGATGCTGTAATAAATAACTGCATCTGTTTAACTGTCTGTATATGATTAGTTTATAATTTGTGCTAAATAAAATTATTTGATGTGGATATTGATTTAACTAAATAGAATGAACATGTTTTTGAACTCATTGTTATATTTTTCGGATAGGATGTTGCAAAAAAATATAAGCCGCCCAAATTTCACAATTAGGACGGCTCCACAATTAAGGTGTCATATAAAAATGACAGTGATACAAAAATAGTCAATTTTTGTATATAGCGCTTTTTTTGCTACCTATTATTTAGTTTTAAATGCTATAAAATGTTAATAAACCATGGATGATAATTTAATGAAACAGATCCTTGAGAATAATTCCAAGCTTAATAGCATGGCTAAAGCTATTCTGGTTAGATGGAAGTGGGATGATAATAAACATTATCGTATTTTCCTGGGTTTGCGACATGGCGGTACAAGGGAAACACAGTTCGATCTGGATCAAAAATATCCTGTTTATTCTGATGAGAAAATTACCCTGCTTTTACATGCAGACCAACTTGCCACATTAACTCGTGAAGAGAAGATTGATAAAATCCTACAACTTTTAGGTGATAGTTTGTGGAAATGGGATCCCTCAAAGAAAATTGAATTCAGTAATGTAGTAGAAAAATTTTTAGGTGCCAGAAAATAATACCTCAACAAACTTAACAAACTCGTAACATTTTCGTAATAGTATTGTAACTTTCAAATTGTACTTTTGTCATGATTCTTAAAAACAAGACAATTTAGGTTTATTTTTAATGAAGAAATTATTTCTATTTTTACTCTTCCCTATATTATTACAATCATGTTATAATAATTCAGCTACAGGAGGAAGTAGTTCGCGAAGTACCATATCAGGCGCAGGTGCTACTTTTCCGTATCCCTATTATAATATAGTTTTTAGAGATTTTATGCGGGCCAATGAAGATAAAACCGTTAATTATGGTGCAATTGGCAGTGGTGGAGGTATAAGAAGTTTAAGAGATCACTCTGTTGATTTTGGTGCAAGTGATGCTTTTCTAAATGAGAAGGAGATTGAATCGATGAATGCAGAGGTAATCCACATTGCAACTTGTATGGGTGGCGTGGTAATGGCTTATACTTTGGAAGGAATAGATAGTTTACGTTTGACTGGTCAACTTATTTCTGATATATATCTTGGTAAAATCAAAAAATGGAATGATCCTCTTATTAAAGGTGAAAATCCTGACATAAATCTGCCTGATCTTGAAATAACACCTGTTTACAGGTCGGATGGAAGTGGTACTACTTTTAACTTTTCGGAATATTTATCAGCAATCAGCCCTGAATGGAAAAGTATAATGGGGATGGGAAAGTCGCTTAAATGGCCAGCTGGTATTGCTGCAAAAGGCAATCCGGGAGTGGCTGGAATAGTTCAGCAAACTGAAGGAGCTATTGGTTATATTGGTTCGGAATATGCACTGACTTTGAGATTACCAACAGCAAAATTGAAAAACAGAGCCGGTAATTATGTTGATGCAACACTGGAAACGATTTCAGCGGCGGCAAATGTTCCTCTTCCAGACGATATGAGAGCAACAATAACTGACTCAGACGACCCAAATGCTTATCCTATCAGCCTTTTTACATGGGTTCTGGTATATAAGAATCAGGACTATGATAACCGTTCGATGGAGGAAGCTGAGGATATTGTAAAGCTGTTGAATTATGTAATTAGTCCTGAAGGACAAAAAGTAGCGACTCAAATTAATTATGCACCTTTATCGGAGCAGGCCCTCGAAAAGAATCGTAAACTAATAGATCAGATAAATTATAGTGGCTTATCAATTACTCCATAAAAATTGAAAGAACAACTTGGTGAAATGAGAGATAAGATATTCCGGTTTTTACTTTTTTTTGCTGCAGTTATTATTCTGTTATTAACAGCTGGTATTATATATGCATTGGTAAGTAGATCGACTGAAGCATTTCAGGAATATGGAGTATGGGGATTTATTTCCAATCCTGAGTGGGACCCGCGCCCGGCAACTGAAGAGTATGGTGCTTTGTCATTTATAGTTGGAACATTGTATACTGCATTCTTTGCATTATTTCTTTGTGTTCCTTTCTCTTTATCAGTAGCACTATTCAATGGTGAATATTTCAAAGGAAAGAAGATATCATCCTTTGTAAGGTCTATAGTTGATCTGCTTGCTGGTATACCTTCTATTGTTTATGGTCTTTGGGGATTTTATGCAGTAAGACCTTTAGTTATTGATTTGGGCATAAATGCACAGGGCTTTGGCATCTTCCTCTCTTCAATAGTATTGGCAATAATGATTATTCCTTATGCATCGTCACTTAGTACAGAGTTTATTTCAATGGTACCAAATAAACTTAAGGAGGGAGCTTATAGTCTCGGAGCTACTCAGTTTGAAGTAATTCAGAATATTAGCATACCAACTGCAAGATCAGGTATTGTTGCATCATATATATTAGCTCTTGGAAGAGCATTAGGTGAAACTATGGCGGTTACAATGCTTATTGGTAATACTGACAGAGTTCCTAAGGGGCTGAGAGATACTGGTAATACTATGGCTAGTGTTATTGCCAACCAGTTTGGAGAGGCAGATGGAATAAAACTTAGTTCTCTGATTGCAATTGGACTTCTTTTATTTATTATTACAGCACTTATTAATATGGTTGCTAAGTTGGTAATGAAAAAATTAGCAAGTGTATGAGTTTAAAATCAAAATCATCAATAAATTCAAGAAAAGGAACAGACAAGCTTGTTTATTTCCTCGTTTGGCTGTTTTCGTTTTTTGCAATGATTCCGCTTTTCCTAATTTTATGGGATGTAGTCTCTAAAGGATATAAAAATTTTAATATCAACCTGTTCACAAAGGTTACTCCCTCTTCAATGGATGCATTAATTGCAAATATGAATGGAGATCCCATTCCGGGAGGGGTTTTAAATGGTATTACCGGTTCAATCTTAATTGTAGGGTTAGCTATACTGATCTCAGTGCCACTGGGATTATTTATAGGCATTTACCTTTCTGATAACCGCGATAAAAAATTTGCAGGTTTTATTAGCTATTTAACAGATTTGCTTCAGGGAATGCCATCGATAGTGATTGGTATAATTGCATATGCCTGGGTTGTTAAACCTTTGGGGAGCTATTCAGCAATAGGTGGTAGTGTGGCATTAACTATGATGATGTTGCCTATGATAGTTAGATCCACCGAGGAGACAATGAAAATGTTACCACCATCGTTTAAAGAATCCGGATTGGCTTTAGGATCTTCATATACCAGTGTTGTTTTTAATATATTACTACCTTCCGGTTTCGGAGGAATTTTTACAGGTATACTACTAGCAATATCAAGGGTATTGGGGGAAACAGCTCCATTGATGCTTACCGCACTTGGTGCATCTGTGGTTAACTGGAATATAACTGAACCAACCAGTGCATTACCACTTTTAATTTGGGATTTTTATAATGATCCAAATCTGGTAGAACTTGTATGGTCAACATCATTATTATTACTAATTGTCATATTTTGCTTGAACTGGATAGCTAAAATTGTATCACGCAAATGGAAAATATAGAAAATACGAAAGAATTGAAACCTGTTCTTCAGTTGAAGAATGTCTCTGTCTCTTATAATCCTGGCACCTTCGCTGTAAAAAAAGTGTCAACGGATATTTATCCCAATACTATCACTGCAATTATGGGACCTTCAGGGTGTGGAAAGAGTACTTTGCTGCGTGCAATCAACCGCATGCATGATCTCTATTCTAATATCAAGACAACCGGAGAGATTATCCTGAAAGGAAAAGATATTTTAACAATGGACTCTATGGAAGTGCGCCGTCTTGCAGGTATGGTGTTTCAGCAACCTAATCCTTTTCCTACTATGAGTATATATGAGAATGTTCTTGCAGGATATAAACTTAACGGTATACGATTGAGTAAGAAAGAGAAAGATGAGATTGTAGAACAAAGTCTAAAGAGTGTTGCATTGTGGGATGAGGTTAAGGATGTAATGAGCAAGAGAGGTTCTTTTCTGTCAGGGGGGCAGCAGCAACGACTCTGTATTGCACGTGCTTTAGCGCTAAAACCGGAAGTATTGCTGATGGATGAGCCTACTTCTGCGCTGGACCCTATCTCCACAAACAAAATTGAGGAGTTATTGTTGGAACTGAAGCAGAATTTTACTATTATTGTTGTTACTCACAACATGTCACAAGCAGCACGTGTTTCGGACAACTCTATGTTTATGTATCTTGGTGAGCTGATTGAACATGGAAACACAACACAAATGTTTACTAAGCCTAAGAATAAACGTACAGAAGAATATCTGACAGGGGTTTTTGGTTAACCAAAAAATTATTAATCATTATTTGTTGTGAGTTAACTGAATTATAAACAAAAAATAAATCAATAAAGATGGATAATCAGAATGAAAATAGAACCGGCACCCCAGTAGTTGGGATAAAAGATAAATATCTTGATCAGTTACATAGTGATTTTCAGCTGTTGTCTGAAGTGATTCTTACGCAAATGATAAAGGCTGCAGAATTACTTCAGGATAACCATAATACTGACATACTGGACATTCTTAAGAAAAATGAGAAGATTATAAATTCACTGGATCTTACAATAAGGGAGAAGGTTATAAATGCTATTATGCTTTTTACTCCTAGAGCCTCTGATCTGCGAAGGCTGATGTCTTATCATGATATGACTATTTCGATTGAAAGAGTAGGTGATTTGATCGAAAATATCAGCCAGGCACTAAGAGAAATTGATTTTGATGTTCCGGGATTCGAGAGTTATAGAAAACCGGTGGATAAGATGTTTACTCAAACAGATAAGATGTTGAGAAAAGCTGTTTTCGCATATTCCGGCTTGAGCAATGAGATGGCATATGATACTATTTTAATGGATGATAAAGTTGATAAACTAGAACGAAAAATTGAGAAGAAGCTGGCAGAGGATTTTAGCAATAAAGTTCTTGATAAGCAAACACTAGTAAATATAATGAACCTGAATAGTATTTCATATTTTCTTGAACGTATTGGTGATAAGGCTGTTGATATTGCCGAATCGGCAGTTTTTCTTATCGAAGGTAAAGATATAAGACACGATAAAATTGTGAGAATCGATAATAAACCGGATAGTAAATAAAATATCCTTTATTTCATGGAAGAGAGATTATTAGTTGTGGACGATGAGAAGGATATTTGTGATATTCTTAAGTTTAATCTTGAAAATGAGGGGTATATAGTAGATGTAGCCAACTCAGGTGAAGAAGCACTGAAAATATTGAGCAATGTTCATAATCTTATAATTCTTGATGTAATGATGAATGGTATTTCAGGATTTAAAATGGCTGAAATACTGAGGGAAGAGGGTAACTATGTACCAATAATATTTTTAACTGCGAAAAATAGTGAAAATGACTTATTAACAGGCTTCTCACTGGGGGCTGATGATTATATAGCAAAACCATTCTCAGTAAAGGAAGTTATAGCCCGAGTGAAAGCTTTGATAAAGAGAACTTCGATTATTGCTCAACCGGCAGTCACAAAGTGGAGTTTTGAAGGTTTGAATATAGATATTTCAGCCAGTCGTGTAACTATCGATGATAAAGAGGTTTCTCTTACAAAAAAAGAATTTGAAATATTATCTTTGTTAACTCAAGCATCTCCAAAAGTTTTGACAAGAGCTGACATACTGAGCAGCGTTTGGGGAGAGAATGAATATGTTTTGGATAGAACTGTTGATGTACATATAACCCGAATAAGAAAGAAATTGGGAGAGTATGGCAGTATGATAGTAAATCGCTCCGGTTTTGGTTATTACCTTAACTTTAATGATAAAAATGAAAATGAATAGAAGAATATCTTTTAAAAGACGCATTATAATTTATTTCTCATTGATAATAGCTGTATTCACAGTTGGCATTATACATTTTGAGCTAAAGCAGATAATAAAAGAGCGTACAAGAAGTCTTGAACTGACACTTGAGAATAATGCTGATATAGTTTACAAGTATATTAAGAATAATTCTGTATCTCCTGAGCTTGATGCTGAATTGGTTGAACAACAATTACAGTATATGCAACCGGAATTGCGACTGACTATTATCGACTGGCAAGGAAAGGTTCTTTATGATAATCAGGTTGATGTAGAGTTGATGGAAAATCATATTAAAAGACCCGAGATTCAGAAAACTATAACCTTTGGTGAAGGTTCTAATATACGTATGTCAGAAAGTAATGATATCAAGTATTTATATTATTCCAAAAAGTATGACGACAGCGTTTTTATTCGTATGGCATTGCCTTATGATATGAAACTTCAAACTTTTATAAATTCTGAGAATAGTTTTATCTACTTTATACTTCTGTTTCTAATTGCCTGTGTGTTGATGATGTACTATTATGCTAATAGATTTACAAAATCTATGCGTGAACTCAGAGAGTTCTCTTTAAGCCTGAAAAAAGGTAAACCAATACCTGAAGATTTTAAATTCACAGATGATGAAGTGGGAGAGGTGAGTGCTGATATAGTAGAAAACTACAATCTGCTGCAGGAAAACAGAAAAAAAATGGAAAGAGAAAGGGAGAAGCTGTTGCAGCATTTTCAATTATCAGAAGAGGGAATCGCTATATTTTCAGAGAATAGAAAAAAACTATATGCCAATTCTCATTTTTTACAATATCTGAATAATATTCTGGATAAGCCAACTTTGGAGGTAGAACAACTCTTTTCTGACCCATCATTTAAAGATATTGTTGAATTCTTAAATAATAAGAGTCGAAAGAATAATTTATACACAAGACGATTCGAAAAAAGTGGCAAGCAGTTTAACGTTAGAGTTATAGTTTTTGATGATAATAATTTTGAACTATATATCAGTGATATCACAAAATCAGAGAAGACCCGCTTGCTTAAACAGGAGATGACCAATAATATTGCTCATGAGCTAAGAACACCGGTTACAAGTATAAGAGGTTATCTGGAAACGATACTGAGTCTTCATAAGAATCAAGATGCAGAGGGGAATAAAAGAATTCAGAATTTCCTTGAGAGAGCATATGCACAAACAATACGTCTCTCAGAATTGATTCAGGATATTAGTCTGCTTACAAAAATTGAAGAAGCAACTGATAGGTTCGAACTTGAGTCTGTAAATATAAAAGAGCTACTGAGTGAGTTAAAATCGGACTTGACTGTAGATTTAAATGAAAAGCAGGATAATTTTATAATTAATGTGGCTGATGATATTGTAATAAATGGAAGTCGTACTCTACTTTATTCAATTTTCAGAAATCTGGCAGAAAATTCTATCACTTATGGAGGTGAGAATATTAATATTTCTGTTAGTTGTTCTAATGAAAGTGATGATGCATATTATTTTGAGTATTATGATACCGGAGTTGGAATAGAAGAAAAATTTCTGCCACGTATTTTCGAACGTTTTTATAGAATAAATGAGGGCAGAACAAGAAATGATGGAGGGTCCGGATTAGGCCTTTCTATTGTTAAGAATGCAATTCTGTTTCATAAAGGAAATATAATAGTCAAAAATCGTCCCGAAGGTGGGTTATACTTTTTAATCACTTTACCCAAACGAGTTAAATAATTAATTATCTTAAATATACAATATAATGAAATATGTAGGAGCACATGTAAGCGCATCAGGAGGAGTGGAGAATGCGCCACTTAATGCAAAAAATATAGGGGCAAAAGCATTTGCTTTCTTTACAAAAAATCAACGTCAATGGTTTGCGGCACCATATAAGGAGGAGAATATTATAAATTTTAAGTCACGTTGTGAAGAGTTTGGTTATTTAGCAGACTATATATTACCTCACAGTAGCTACCTGATCAATCTGGGCAATCCAACTGATGATGGTGTTAAAAAATCTCGTCAGGCTTTTATTGATGAGATGAAGCGTTGTGAACAGTTAGGTATAAATCGTCTGAATTTTCATCCTGGAAGTCATCTGAATGAAATATCTGTAGATCAATGTCTCGACAGGATAGCAGAATCAATAAACATTGCGCTTGAAGAAACTTCAGGGGTTTGTGCTGTTCTTGAAAATACAGCAGGGCAAGGTACAAATCTGGGGCATACATTCGAACATCTTGCTTATATAATAGATAAAGTGGAGGATAAAAGCAGAGTGGGTGTTTGCCTGGATACTGCTCATACATTGGCTGCCGGGTATGAAATCAGAACACCTGAGGCTTATGAGGAGACTTTTCAGAAATTTGATAGCATAATAGGCTTTAATTATCTGAAAGGTATGCATATAAATGATTCAAAAAAGGAGCTTTCATCAAGAGTAGACCGTCATGACAGCTTGGGTAAAGGTTTAATGAATATGGATCTTTTTTCATTCATCATGAATGATCCACGTTTTGATAATTTACCACTTATACTAGAGACTCCTGATGAATCACTATGGGCTGAAGAGATTCAGTTATTATACTCTTTACAGAAATAGTTTGTGTTCCTATGATATTTATGCACATTTAAATTACTAATATAAAAAATTGCAATTGTAATTATAATATAAGTTTAGATAAAGATAAAGGGGCTGTTCCAAAAGGACAGCCCCTTTATAATTTATTGATATATTATAAACTTAGTTCAGGCTTATTTCATCAACAAAAATAAATGCACGTCTCCCGCTTCCAGGATGCCATTCAGGCATTACAGTAGGCTTAATTGTAATTCTGTAATAACGTGCAGTTACAGGGTCAAATGAGAAGTTATGCGTAGATATATCTGACCAATGTTCACTTTTCTGGTCTGAAATCTTCTCTGTTATAATAGATGAGAAGTTTCTTTTATCGTCTGATGACTCAACAATAATTTCTGAGCTATCAAATATCCAGTCTCCTGTAACAACTGCATTATTTACCTCAATAGAGCTGATTTCAGTTGGTTCCTGCATATCAATTATCGCTACAAGATCATCACCCTGAAAACCTAACCATCTACCTGTACGATAGTTTGTGTTTTTACCTTTAAGTCCATCCACTAACATAGGGGCACCAGAATATTCATAACTGCGAGCCGGGGTAGAAAGTAATTCAACTGGTTTGTATGTTGATTTGCTGATACTTATTACTTCACACAGGATTTTACTTTTAACTCCATTACGAATAGCAACAGCTTTTATTTCAGCATCTTCATCAATAGAAAATGTTCCATCATATAATGTGGAGGATTCTGAAGGATCGCTGCCATCAAGTGTATAGTATACATCAGCATCATCTATGGTTGAAAAGGTAATATCGAGTTTATTTGATTCGAAATTTGGAGTAAACTCACCCTGAACATCAAATACATGTGTAGCATATGTGTAGCCCAGTTTTTCATATTGTTTAATAAGTCGAGGTAACCTTTCAAGGAAGTTCTCATAATTTTTATTCTCTGGCTGCATCCACTGAACTTCACTCATGGCTGCAAGTCTCGGTAAAACCATATACTCAACATGCCAGGATTCTTTAATGTACTCGGTCCACAGGTTAGCTTGAGGTCCAAGAATATGTTTTTTCTCTTCCTCTGTCAGGATATCAGGTGCAGGTTCAAATCTGTATACCTGCTCAACAGGCAGGAATCCTCCGATCCCAAATGGCTCTTCAGCAGAATTCTGTGCCTGATAGTAGTCAAAATAAGCATAAGTGGTTGGTGTCATAATCACATCATGTCCCATCTTTGCTGCCTGAATGCCGCCATCCATTCCTCGCCATGACATAACTGTTGCGTTAGGCGCCAGTTCACCTTCTAATATCTCGTCCCATCCAATAATTCTTCTACCGTGACTATTCAGGAATTCTTCCACACGGGCAGTCACATAACTTTGAAGGAAATGTTCTGCTTTATGACCATCTTTATCTTTTAGACCCAGCTCTTTAATACGAGCCTGACATAGAGAGCACTCTTCCCATCTGGTCTTTGGAGCTTCATCACCACCGATATGAATATATTCTGAAGGGAAAATCTCCATCACTTCTGTAAGTACAGCTTCAAGAAATTCAAAAGACTCTTCTTTACCAGCACATAATATATCATCAAATACACCCCATTCGCCAACTATCTTATAAGGTCCGCCAGTACAACCTAACTCAGGATAAGCAGTCAGAGCTGCAAGCATATGGCCAGGCAGGTCTACCTCAGGTATTACTGTGATGTATCTCTCTCTGGCATATTCAACCACCTCTTTTAATTCCTCTTTAGTATAGTATCCGCCATGAGGAGTCCCATCATACTCGCCAGAATTACGTCCTATCACAGTTTCACTTCTCATTGATCCTACTTCAGTGAGTCCTGGATACGAGTCAATCTCAATTCTCCAGCCCTGATCATCTGTAAGATGCCAGTGAAACCTGTTTACGTTATGAAGAGCTAGCATATCTATATACTTCTTAATGAACTCAACTGGTTGGAAATGACGTGCAATATCAAGACTCATTCCTCGGTATGCAAATCTGGGCTCATCATTTATAGTTGCAGCTGAATACAATACAGAACCAACTCTATCTATTGGTGTTGCTTTTCTTAATGTTTGAATTCCATAGAATACACCTGCTTCAGATGCTCCCTTAACGGTAATTGCTTTACTATTTACAACTATTTTATATGCTTCTGAATTATCACTTTCAAGTCCTGTTGAAAGAATAATAGCATTTTCATCCTGAGTTTCAGTATCTAAAGAAGTTTTAATTCCTGTGGCAATACTTATGTATTCAGCCAAAAACTCTGCATTACGCTTCATTTTATCATTACCATCAGGATAAATAATTTTTGTTGATGAGGTAAGAGTAAAAGCTTCACCGGTTTCCTTAGTAATCTCTTTTGGAAGAGGTACTACCTCATAATTAGCTTCAGAAGTACCTCGTCCTCCTATGCCGCATGAGGTAATAAAACCTAAAAGCAAAAAGAAAAATAACTGTTTAAACATTTGCATTATATTTATAATTTAAATTGAGTTGTCTATTTAATTTGGGACTTTTTCATCTTTGAAGTGCTTCAATGGTCTTTCTGACAATTTCTGAGCTTGTAACCTGTTCTTCAAACTCATTAATTACAACTGTTGTACCACCCATTTTTAATCCAGGGTTTCGATACAGCATACCACTTTCAATACTTTCCCTTGCAGAAAGATGAAACTCTTTTGCACCTGTTTCTTTAGCAAGAAATGCTATATTTTCAGCATTAACGCCACTACCTGGCATAATTATAATACGATCACCTGCTTTTCTTACTAATTCTTTAAGAAGACTGACACCTTCCGCCGCTTTTGGCTTTTGACCTGAAGTAAGTATTCTGTCAAATCCAAGTTCAATAATCTTTTCTAGAGCAACAAAAGGATCTTTACACATATCAAATGCTCTGTGAAATGTAACACTCAAATCTCCTGCAGCTTCAATAAGCTCCTTATTTCTTTTAATATCAATATCTCCATCAGCAGTCAGACATCCAAATACAACACCATCTGCACCTAAATTGACGGCATTTTTTATATCTTGAAGCATAATTTTATGTTCAAGGTCGTCATATAAAAAATCACCACCACGTGGACGAATAATCACGTTGAGTTTTATGTTCAAAAGTTGACGTGCCAAAATGATATCGCCATAAGATGGAGTAGTTCCTCCTTCAGGAATACCGGCACACAACTCTACACGATAGGCACCACCTTTTTGTGCTTCAACACAGCTCTTTACTGAATTAGCACAGATCTCGAGTAAGTATTCGTTTGACATATGATTTAATAAATATGATTAGAAAATAAAATATTTAAATTAAGGGTGCAAACATAATAAAATATAATGATTTTATAGTGGATTCTGCTGTTATGTTACTGTAATTTTTAATAAAAACAGGTTTTAAACAAAACACTATATTTTAAATATTGCTTGCACTCACAAAATGACTACTAAGATAAGACTGGATTAACTAAAGTCTTAAAAACTAAATTAATAGAAATATTGTTTTAATTAATAAGAACTCTTTCCAATGCTCAACCATTTAATTCTTACCAGTATGAAAGATATAATATTTCAGATTCAAATTGTCCTTAGAGGTAGTAAGCCTAAGATCTGGAGACGTGTATTAATACCTTCTGACATGTCTCTGGCTGACTTTCATGAAGTGATTCAGACATCTATGGGATGGGAAAATTCACATCTTCATTATTTTGAGAAAAACAATACATTTTATACATTGAAAATTGAAGGAGATGATTTTTTGGATGATAACAATAAAATAGACTATAGAGATTTAACTGTTGCTGATCTGCTTACTAAAAAGCACGATAGGATTACCTATGAGTATGATTATGGTGACAGATGGGAGCATGATATCTTTCTTGAGGATATAACAACAGTCAATCCACAGATTAAATATCCTGTTTGTATAGAAGGTAAGATGAGTTGTCCTCCTGAAGATTGTGGAGGAATAAATGGATATCATGATATTCTATTTATACTAAAAAATCCTCAACACAAATATTATGAAAATTATAAAGATTGGCTTGATGAGAGATTCGATCCGGAGTATTTCAATATAGATGAAGTTAACAGAAGATTACATTACTGAACATATTGTTTCTTTCTTTTAATTAACTTCTTATATAAAATACGGAGAATAAAAACTATCAATATTACTATTAAAATTGCTACGATAATTGGTATTATCAAAGACAGGATAGAAAATCCCGTAGCTGCCACACCCTCAGTTGTGGAAACTACGGGATTACCTGCCCCTGCTGTAAATTTAGATGAAAATAGTCGTGTAATTGTACTGCCACTTTGAATTGTGGCTGCTGCTCCACCTCCTACAATAAAACCTAATATCCATTTCATCCATTCGTTTTCTGCAGGGAAAACAGATGTCATCAGCAGTGTACCTGCAACAATTGAAAGTGGTGTTGCAATGGTGTCTATTAAATTATCAATAAATGGAATATAATATGCCAAAACCTCCAAAACTGCTGCTGCACCAAAACATATGAGGGCAGGAGTTGACCCCATCCATTCGAAACTTTCACCTAATGGCAAGACTCCAAAGTGAGAAGCAATTCCTGCTATGAGAAGTGGTATAAATACTCTGAAACCTGCACTGGCACTCAAACCAATTCCTAGAGCAATTGCACTGACAGTTTCCATATAGATTTACTATTTTTACTTTATCCAGGTTTACTTAATATACTACTTCATTGGTAAATGCTTCATAAGTAATTCTTTACTTTTTAAAATATTCTCGCGGCCGCTGGATTCAATTCCATACCATCCTCTGAAACCTCTATCATATGTCATTTTAATCATTTTTTCAGTAAGTTCATCAGACGGCTGATTTCTAAAAGACATACCACCTGCATAAGGAAGAGTTTTTTCCAGAAATCCTACATTGTCAAATTCAGCTCCGGGTTGCCTCCAATCAGGAAGAACTCCAAAGTATTTACTGTTAACCACTTTCATTAAAGAAACTAACCAGTCGGCATCATTTGATACACCTCCATGATTTTCAATCAGTATGCTAATATTAGCCGGAACGGCATACTCCAGCATCATATTATATGTTTCGGCAGACCATTTAAGAGCTTCTCCTTTATCAATATCTTTTGCACCAATACAGTTTGTACGAATTGCGTGGCAACCAAGGTACTGAGCAATATCTATCCATTTTCTGTGATTAGTAACAGTCTGCTTCCTTTCCTCTTTTGATGGAGTACAAGTTTCACCTTCTGCATCAACCATAATCAATACCATTTTAACACCATGTTCATCTGCATTCCTTTTTAATCGATTTAAATAAGTAGCAATAGGAACTTCAAACAGTGTGTTAACGAATTCAATACCGCTTATACCAAAATCTTCGCGAGCGATTCTGGGAAAGTCTAATGTTTTCCACTCACCTTTATTTATTTCATCAACTAACGCCCACTGAGCAAGAGAAATGTTATTTTCTCCTATCCACTGAGAGCCTGCAGCAGCTATTGTACTGTTTTTTGAGTATGCCTGTTGCATATTTAATAATGAAGGAGCAATAAATGAGCCTGCTCCAATTGCTAATGTTTTTTCAAGAAAACCTCTTCGGGATACTTTTTTCATACTATTAAGTTTTCACTGTTAATTATATTAGTTATTATTTCTATTTAAATCATTTAATTTCCCAGCCTTTTCTGTATTCAGAACGATATAAATATTGGTTTGCATCCTGTATATTTGTAATAGTCATGTTCTTGTGATCATAATTAATCTTCTTTCCAGTTCTAAATGCTGCTGCAGCTAAATGTGCAGTCTCAATTATTGGCCAGGAGCTAAGGAAATTACCAGGTGATTGCTTGTTGTTTAAGATTGCTTCTATCCAGACATCAGTAGAGTTTACACTTGTTCTTGAACGAGGTATCTCTTTTGAGCCTGTAACTTCGATCATTTTTGATACTGGTATTATGACAGGGTTTTCGCATCTGAATCCACCTAAGATCTTACCTTTATCACCCACAAACATCATTCCCTCACTTTCGAAAACTTTATTATCAACTTCTAACTCCGGTGGAGTAGGAGGTCTCATTCCTCCATCATACCAGAATAGATCAAAAGGACCACAGTTTTCAGATGCACTAAATTTCCACCTTACTATTGAAGATAATGGAAATGCAACATTGTTTGGTACATCCTTCATTTCATCAAACTCACCAATTGTTTTAGTTGTTGTTCCCATTGTTTCAACAGCAAATGGAGGCGCATCTACACCTAATGTTGTGAACAGAGGCCATAGACTGTAAATTCCCATGTCTGCAATACTTCCGGCGCCAAAATCATACCAACCCCTGTAGACTGTATGTGTATAGTTTGGATGATACGGTCTGTCAGGCCATGCTCCCAACCATAAGTCCCAATCAAAACCTTCAGGAATTTCAGGTCGATCTTTAAAAGTAGTTTGCCACTGTTGCCATACTGGACGATATGACCAGTTATGTATTTCCTTTAGGTTTCCAATTACTCCGTCGTCAATCCATTTTTTTACAGTTTGATATCTATCATGTATAGCGCCCCAGGCAAGCATATGAGTTATTAGATTGGGTTTACTTTTAACTGCCTCAAAAATGGCTCTTGTTTCATGAACTCTATTACCTAATGGTTTATGAGAGATAACATGTTTGTTTTTTTCAAGAGCTTTTAAAATTATAGGAGGATAAGCATGATCAGGAACAACAATTTTTACTGCATCTATATCGTTTTCTTTCTCAAGCATTTCCCTGAAATCTGAATATGCAGTACAACCAGAATAACTGTTTTTATTTCTTTCTTTAGCGTAATATTTATTTACAAAACTCTGACCACAGTCACGTCCTGCTGTTACATTAACCTCACCTCCCCAGGTTGAATCACCCAGAAGTTTTCTTACACTTTTCTTCAAATCACTGCCAGGTCCCCACTGATGATAACCAATAGGATATTTATTTGGATCACATACCGAGACAATATGAACTCTTTTATCGGGAATTAGATTTATTAATTCACCCATTTGTTGCATACCAACTCCAATAAGTCCTATGTTTATTCTATCACTTGGAGCTACAAATCCAACACCACCCAATACATTTCTTGGAATTACTGTAAATGCTATTGCCGATCCGGTATAGTTTAAAAAATCACGACGTTTAATCTTTTTCATATCCTTATAGTGTTTTCAAATTATAAAATCACTTTTATTAATCATTAAAATGATAAGGATCTTCATAAAAGATTAGAAAGAGAAGGGTAACAAAACCAAAGATATAGAAAAATATATTGAAATAACTAAATATATCAAGTTTCTTTTATTTAAGTGTATCATCTTGAATATAATAATTAAGTTGTGAATTTTAAATAGCCAACAGGAATCGTTACAGAGCTTATTGCTATCTTTGCAGTTTATACAATATTCAAAAGTTAATATGGTAATTAAAGGTGTAATATTTGATTTTAACGGGACACTCTTTTTCGATACTCAACTGCATAATCAGGCATGGGATATTTTTCTAGAAAGATATTCACTAAATCTTGATGATGAAGAAAAAGATCGAAAAATTCATGGTAAAAATAATGCTGATATACTTGCAAATATCTTCAAAAAAGAGTTTTCATCAGATGAAGTTCAGAGATTAATAATTGAGAAAGAGAGTATATATCAATCACTTTGTTTGAAGCAGGAGATGAATCTTGCTCCCGGTGCAGTGGAGTTTTTTAAATATCTACAATCAAAAGATATTCCCTTCACTATTGCAACTGCATCAGACCTTTTTAATGTTGAGTTCTATTTCAAACATTTAAATCTTGGAGAGTACTTCAATTTTGACAAAGTAGTGTATAACGACGGTACAATGAAAAGTAAGCCCAATCCTGAGATTTTTGTCAGAGCAATGAAAGTGTTAAATGTCAAACCGGAGAATGCATTGATTTTTGAAGACTCATCATCCGGAATTGGTGCTGCTGAAAACTCGAAAGTCGGAAAAATTATAATAGTGAACTCAACCAACTCTGAATACAGTAACTACAATCATGATGTTATAACTTCGTTCAATGAGATTGACAAGTCGATTTTCTGATAAATTGAAACATAACTATAGCAGCAGAATTTTAATCCTGTTATTAATCTGTAATTTTATAAATCAGAATCATATTTTACATAAAATATTCCTTTGTAACACAATCTTGAAATAAAAGTTACATAAATCTGAAAAATAAGGGAAAAAGGAATGATATGTATGTATGCCAAGGTCACAGAATCGCTTTTTTCACCATTAGGTAAGGAATTAATATACACAGCTGATAAAATAAATATCAGCAGTGATATAATTAATTGTTTTCTATTGATCTTGCTTTGTGTAAGATATGTATAAGCTGATAATCCCAAAAAAATTGAAACAGCTACATTTTTGATGTAGTATTCATCAGAGTCTGCAACTAGTTCCAGTCATTGAGGAAGCTTAATAAGCAGACTAACCAGAAGGCAGGAAATTATCAGCTTGAAAATGTCATTTTTCAAAACCATAAAGACTCATGATTTTATTGTATATATCTATGTTCTCATATATTCCTGCAAACTTTTCTGCACCAGTGCCGTAAGAAAATACAGGTACCATTACAGAGGTGTGACCTGTTGATCCCCATGCAGCTTTAACCTCTCCAGTTTCAAAACTGCCTCCTGTAAGTGCCATTCCACCAGTTTCATGGTCAGCTGTAATCACAACAAGTGTACCCGGGTTCTTGTCTGCATAATCAAAAGCCACCTTAATTGTTCTATCGAAATCAATCATTTCATTTACTACACCTTCTGCATTATTGTCGTGACTTTCCCAATCAATCTGAGAGCCTTCAACAATAAGGAAAAATCCTTTTGAATTATTATCAAGTATATCCAGAGCTGTTTGAACACTCTCAGGTAGAAATTCTCCTCTTTCAGGATAAGTTGCCGGGTGTTCATCTGCAATTAGTGCTGCCAGTTTACCGGAAGTTGTTTGTTTTACATCATTCATATCAAAAGCAACCTTGAATCCTTTATCTTTCAATTGTTTAAAAAGATCTACTTTATCTGAACGATCAGCAAAATATTTCTTTCCACCACCAATAAACAGTGTGATATCTGAATTTACAAAATCAACAGCAATCTCTTCCTGCATATTTCTGTTTGGCTGATGTGCAACGAAGGATGCCGGTGTAGCATGTGTAATTGCACAACTTGCAACAACACCTGTGGATTTACCATTTTCAGCTGCATATTCAAGTATTGATTTAACATCAGTTCCTTTAGCATCAACACCAATTGCACCATTATTTGTTTTTGTACCGGTTGCAATTGCGGTACCTCCTGCTGCAGAGTCTGTAATATAACTGCTGGCTGAATAAGTTTTAGAAAATCCTACATATTGTGATTTTTCAAGATTTAGCCCATTATTAGCTGTAATGCCCGAATAGACCTGACTAACACCCATTCCGTCTCCAATTAACAGAATAACATTTTCAACTATAGGCGCTTCCGTTGATATTAATGTTGTATTTTTTGTTGAAGAACATTGTACTATAATTAAAGACAGTACGATAAGCAATGGGATAGTAATTTTTCTCATAACTTTTGATTGGTTTTAGATATTTTTTCTGATTATACATTGTTAATAGTAAGCAAATTTAAACTTATTATTCTGAAATAATATCTATAATTGGTTATATTTGTGTATCATTTAAATTCTTCTTGTGAAACAGTAACTAAATTTAATTCTTCCTGCCAGAGAAGTAACTCTTGTGGGTTGATAAATATTAACAGATTAATTGATTGATTAACAATGAAAAACGCAGACTTAAAGGTTCAACCATCCGATCGTTTAAAGTCGTTGGATGCGTTAAGAGGGTTTGATATGTTTTGGATAATGGGGGCAGAAGAAGTTTTCATTCTGCTGGGTGCATTAACAGGTTGGCCGGTTCTGGAATGGTGGGCCGGGCAAATGACCCATGTTGAATGGCATGGTTTTCAAGCCTATGATATGATATTCCCATTGTTCCTTTTTATTGCTGGTGTATCTTTTCCTTTTTCTGTATCAAAAAGATTGGCTGTAAAAGGAGGAAAGCAAGCACTATATCGACATATCTTTAAAAGAGGTCTTATTCTGGTGCTCCTTGGATTAATATATAATAACGGTATCATTTTCAATATAGAGGCTATGCGTTTTCCAAGTGTACTTGGACGTATTGGACTGGCTTGGATGTTTGCAGCACTGATTTTCATGAAAACAAAGAACTGGAAATCAAGAATGGTGTGGTTCTGGGGGTTATTGATATTTTATTGGTTACTATTCCTTATATTTAAAGCACCTGATTTTGGTGACCCTGACAGATATTCAATGCAAGGAAATATATCAAGTTATATTGACAGGACAATTCTACCAGGCAGGTTGTGCTGCTACGAGTTTGGAGATAATGAAGGAATATTACCTACTATAGCGGCTGTTAGTACCGGACTTTTAGGTATGCTTGTAGGTGAACTTCTAAAGAATACCTATAAGCCTATGAAGAAAGTTCTCTACATGGCAATAGGAGGAGTAATACTAATCATCATCGGTCAGATATGGAATCTGGTTTTCCCTATCAATAAAAACTTATGGTCTAGCTCATTTGTATGCTATGTTGGTGGAATAAGTATAATACTAATGACAATCTTTTATCTGATAATTGATGTTTGGAAGTATCAAAAATGGGCATTTTTCTTTGTTGTAATCGGTATGAACCCCATTACAATTTATCTCGCTAACAGAATTATAGGATTTGGAAGGGCAACAGACTTTTTATTTGGAGGAATTGCAGAACTGCTTCCTGAAGCATGGTCTCCACTAATTATTGCAATTGGATATGTTATAGTTGGATGGTTATTCCTGTATCTGCTATATAAAAAGAAGATTTTCCTCAAGGTATAACTATTTGCTTTTTTTAGTCATTTTTTCCAGCAAGAAGGGGATAGTCCCTCTTGCTGGATTTTTTTATGGTTAATAGTTTTAATCTTTAAACTGTTTCTGTTTTAATGAATTAAAGTGTTGGCAAATATATTTAAAATATTAAATTTGTCGTATGTTTGCTGATGTATAATAACCATGAATAAATTATATGAGTATCACGTTAGAGAATACCTTACCTCCATATCCTCATTTTCAGGAAGGCATACTACGTGCACCTGACAGAGGTTATAGATTAACAAAGTTACAGACTAAAATAGCTTTAAAGAACGCTCTAAGATACATACCTCCTGAACAGCACTCATTGCTGGCACCAGAATTTTTAGAAGAGCTTAAAGCCAGGGGTAGAGTTTAAGGATATCGTTACCGTCCTGAGGGTAATTTAAATGCTAAACCTATTCATCAGTACAATGGCAACTGTATTGAAGGCAAAGCATTTCAGGCAATGATTGATAATAATCTCTGTTTTGATATAGCTCTTTATCCTTATGAGTTGGTAACATATGGTGAAACCGGTCAAGTATGCCAGAACTGGATGCAGTATCTTTTGATTAAAAAGTATCTTGAGAAGTTGACTCAGGAGCAGACTCTTGTCATCGAAAGCGGACACCCATTAGGATTATTTAAATCTAAGCCGGATGCACCCCGGGTAATTATTACCAATTCAATGATGGTGGGAATGTTTGACAATCAAGAAGACTGGGAAGTTGCCGCTCAAATGGGAGTAGCAAATTACGGGCAGATGACAGCAGACGGGTGGATGTATATTGGTCCACAAGGTATTGTCCATGGTACATTCAACACTTTACTAAATGCAGGAAGATTGAAACTGGGCATACCTGATCATTGTGATTTGAGAGGTTATCTGTTTGTATCTTCCGGACTTGGTGGAATGAGTGGTGCTCAACCTAAAGCAGCTGATATAGCTGGAGCAGTGTCAATAATTGCAGAGGTTGATGCTTCAAGAATAGAAACAAGAAAAATGCAAGGGTGGGTTAAAGAGGTTACTGATGATTTGGAACATGCCTTTGATATTGCAGAAAATGCTATTAATAAAAAGGAGCCATTGTCAATAGCTTATCATGGAAATATTGTAGAGATCTGCTGGAATATGCAGAAAAAAAGAATATACATATTGACCTTTTGAGTGATCAAACCTCATGCCATGAACCATACTCCGGATGTTATTGTCCTGTAGGTATTTCATATATGGAGCGTACTTTATTACTTCATAATGATAGACATGCATTTCGCAAACTGGTAAACAAATCTCTAAAACGCCATTTTAATGTTATTAAGAAATTGGTAGACAAAGGAACATATTTTTTTGATTATGGAAACTCTTTCATGAAAGCAATTTTTTGATGCAGGTATTACTGAAATATCCAGAAATGGCAAAGATGAGAAAGATGGTTTTATCTGGCCATCTTATGTCGAAGATATAATGGGACCATTACTGTTTGATTTAGGATTTGGCCCTTTTAGGTGGGTCTGTTTAAGTGGATTGCATGCTGATCTTTTAAAAACAGACAGAGCAGCAATGGAATGTATTGATCCTGAAAGGAGTGGGCAGGACAGAGATAACTGGGTTTGGATTCGTGAGGCTGAAAAGAACAGACTGGTAGTTGGTACTCAGGCACGTATATTATATCAGGATGCTGAAGGACGACTTAAAATTGCGCTTCGATTCAGTGAGATGGTTAGAAATGGAGAAATTGGTCCTGTTATGCTTGGGCGTGATCATCATGATGTGAGTGGTGCAGATTCACCCTTCAGGGAAACTGCCAATATAAAGGATGGCAGTAATATTATGGCTGATATGTCAGTACAATGTTTTGCTGGTAATGCAGCCCGAGGAATGAGTTTGGTTGCACTTCACAATGGAGGTGGTGTTGGTATAGGTAAAGCAATTAACGGTGGATTTGGTATGGTACTTGACGGAAGTGAAAGAGTTGATGAAATACTTCGTTCTGCTATACTTTGGGATGTTATGGGTGGTGTTGCCCGCAGATCCTGGGCAAGAAATACTAATGCTATGAAAACAGTAAAAGAATTTAATATTAACCACTCTCAGGAATATAAAATCACAGAACCTTATTTGGTTAATGAGAGATTATTAAATGATATTATCTGAAATATTGCTAAATTGCAATTCATTATTGAGAACTTGTTAAGCATAACTATATAGTTAAAACATTAAACAGAAACTAATATATTGATGAATAAAATCATAGAGTGTGTTCCAAATTTTAGTGAGGGACGTGATAAGCAAATAGTAGAAAAGATTGCGGATGCATTCCGTGCGAAAGACAATGTAAAACTACTTGATTATAGTAGTGATGCTGACCATAACAGATCGGTAATCACTGTAGCAGGTGAACCCGAAGCTCTTAAGGAAGCAGTAATTGAAGCAGTAGGAATAGCAGTTGAGCTTATTAATCTGACTAAACATAGTGGTCAGCATCCAAGAATGGGGGCAGTGGATGTAATTCCTTTTATTCCTATAAAGAATGTAACAATGGATGAGGCAATAACATTATCAAAGGAGGTGGGAGATGCTATCGGAGAAAAATATAATCTGCCTGTTTTTTTATATGAGAAATCGGCTACACAACAACATCGCGAAAATCTTGCAAATGTACGTAAAGGTGAATTTGAAGGGTTAAAAGAAAAAATGCTTTCTCCTGAGTGGAAACCTGATTTTGGTCCATTACAACCACACCCTACTGCAGGTGCTGTAGCTGTTGGCGCCAGAATGCCTTTAGTGGCATATAATGTAAATCTTAATACATCAGATTTAGAAATTGCAACTGCGATTGCTAAAAAAGTGAGACATATTGGTGGAGGACTTAGATTTTGCAAAGCGATGGGTGTTGAATTGGAGGATAAAGGCATAACTCAGGTGTCTATGAATCTGACCGACTATACAAAAACTTCAATCTACAGAGCACATGAAATGGTGAGAATGGAAGCAAAAAGGTATGGAGTGACTGTTGCCGGTGGCGAAGTAATAGGATTGGTACCTTTGGAAGCACTTGTTGATTCTGTAGCATATTACCTGGGATTGGATAATTTTTCAATTAAACAGGTTCTTGAAATTAAACTAATGGAATAGCCTGATGAATTGGTTAGAACTGATTGCTGTAATTCTTGGAATACTTAGTGTTTGGTATGCTCGCAAGGAGAAAATACTTGTTTTCCCTTTCGGAATTGCAAACGTGTCGATTTACATATACATTTGCTTCATTGCCAAATTATTTGCTAATGCAGGTATTAATATTGTATACCTTATTTCAAATATCTTCGGCTGGTATATGTGGTCAGGTAAAAGTGACAATCAGAGGTTAGAGATAAGCAAAAACACAATTAAACAAAATGTAATATCATGGTTTTCAGTAGTATTGATATATATAATTGTATTCTTTATTCTGCGTTGGGTAAACAGAGATAATATTGAATATATGGAATCTTATCTGCCATGGATAGATTCGTTCAATACTGCATTTTTTTTGGTGGCAACAATTTTAATGGCTGTAAAGAAGATCGAGAACTGGTTGTTCTGGATAATTGGTGATATAATATCAATTCCAATTTTTGCTTCTCAAGGTTTGTTTTTTACATCTATACAGTACACTGTATTTCTTATACTGGCAATTCTTGGATGGAAAGAGTGGAGGCAAAAATTAAAAAGTAAAATTGTCAACAATGAGTAACCTTATAATTAAAAATGCATCACAGGTAGTTACATGCAGCGGTTTTGAAGGAAAACGCGGCAGGGAGATGTCAGATCTTAGTATAATTGAAAATGGTACTGTAATTGTAACTAATGGTCTTATTTCTCATATTCTAAAGCAAGATGAAAAAGTTGATGTAAATCTGTCCGACTATCATGTACTTGATGCTTCCGGTAGAGCATTGTTACCTGGTTTCGTAGATCCGCATATTCATTTTGTATTTGGTGGATATCAGGAGGAGGAATTTTCATGGAGAATGAGAGGTGACAGTTATATGGAAATCATGAACTGGGGAGGGGGCATTTTAAGTACTACTCTTAAGACTCGTGAAGCCTCGGAAGATGAGTTGATTAAGTCTGGCAAAATGCGGCTTGATGCTATGTTGCATCTGGGAATAACTACTGTGGAAGGCAAAAGTGGTTATGGTCTCGATAAGGAAACTGAAATTAAGCAACTGCGTATCATGAAGTACTTAAATGAAGTTCATCCAATTGAAATTGAGCAAACCAGAAGGTATCTGGAAGCTGCCAGACAATATGGATTTAAACTGAAAATGCATGCTGATGAAATTGCTCATTGACCGCTTTTTCATTGAGAGAAAAATATGCAAGAGCTCGTGAAATGATAGATTCCGGTTGTATTGTTGCTTTGGCAACCGACCTTAATTCGGGAAGCTCATTTTCTTCATCAGTACCTCTTCTGTTTGCAATTGCATGTATTTATATGAATATGTCACCAGAAGAAGCCGTTACAGCATTTACAATTAATAGTGCTGTTGCATTAGGACGCGCGGATAAAATAGATAGTATTGACATTGGGAAGCATGGTAATATGATTTTACTGCAATATCCATCGTATAAATTTCTACCGTATAACGTTGGAATGAATATAGTTGAAAAAGTAATAATAAAAGGAGAAGTTGTTATATGAAACTAGCACATATGCATGTTACATATGATACCTTTGAATAAAAAACTAATCATATGAAACTACAAGACTTAACATTAAAGGAATTTCTGGAGAAGACAGCTTCAAATGATGCAGTGCCAGGTGGTGGTTGTTCTTCAGCACTTTTAGCTGCAATTGCAGCTTCATTAACTGAGATGGTTGTCAAGCTTACAATTGGTAGAAAAAAGTATTCAGATGTTGAGGAGCGAATGAAAGAGATTGCTATGATTATGTCTGAGAACAGGGCTCAGTTTATTAATGACATTGATAGAGATGCTGTCTCATATCAACTTGTTATGGATGCATATCAACTACCTAAAAACAGTGATGAAGAGATTGCTCAACGAAATAGGAAAATTCAGCATGCAACTAAAATTGCATCCTATATTCCAATGTCAATTGCTCAAAGAGCATACTGTATGAAAGATTTGATAAAAGAAACAATACAGAAAGGAAATATAAATGCTAATTCTGATGGCAAGGTAGGGCTGTTGGCATGTGAAGCAGCTATCAAAGGTTCATTGTTAAACGTCAGGATAAATTTGGAAAATATCGATGATGAGGAATTTGTATATTACATGACAGAGAAATGCAATGAAATAGAAAATAATACCTTCTGACAAACAACAGAATTATGAAAAACATTTATTTAATCGGGCAAAAAGAACTTACTATTGAAGATCTTGAATGGATTTTGTCTAATAATATTAAAGTGGAACTTGCACCGGAAGCCAAAGAGCGAATACAAAAGTGTCGTGATTACCTCGATAGCAAAATTGAGAAAGAGCAATCTCCATTATATGGAATAACCACTGGGTTTGGTTCTTTGTGTGATCGCACTGTTTCGAATGAAGACCTTAGCACGCTGCAGGAAAATCTGGTAAAATCACATGCATGTAGTGTTGGTGATGAAGTTACGCCACTAATAGTTAAATTAATGTTTATTCTTAAAGCTCATGCATTGTCACTGGGATATAGTGGAGTACAGGTAGCAACTGTACAGAGAATGCTTGATCTCTTTAATAATGATATTCTGCCTATTGTTTATGATAAAGGTTCATTAGGTGCATCAGGCGATTTGGCACCACTTGCTAATCTTTTTCTTCCTCTTATTGGTGTTGGAGATGTTTTTTATAAGGGGAAAAAGCAAGATATAGGTTTTGTGCTTGATGAGTTTGGATGGGAGCCTATCAAATTACAGAGTAAAGAGGGTCTGGCGCTGTTAAATGGTACACAGTTTATGTCGGCACATGGAGTATATGCAATTATGAAGGCCCAGCGGTTGTCAGTCAGAGCCGATTTGATAGCTGCAATGTCGTTAGATGCATATGATGGTCACATTGAGCCATTTGAGGAAAAACTACACCTTATACGACCACATATTGGTCAGCTCGAAACAAGTCAGAATATCTGCAGGTTCCTCGAAGGTAGCGAGATTATCACCAGAGAAAAACAACATCTGCAGGATCCATATTCCTTTCGCTGTATACCACAGGTTCACGGGGCAACAAAAGATGCTATTGATTATGCAAAGTCGGTTGTTCATACCGAGATTAATTCGGTAACCGACAATCCAACAATCTTTCCTGATGATGATAAGATTATCTCAGGAGGCAACTTTCATGGTCAACCTTTGGCTATCGCATATGATTTTCTTGCAATTGCTATGGCTGAGCTGGGTAATATCTCCGAAAGACGTATTGCGCAATTGATACTGGGAAAAAGAGGTCTGCCTGAATTTCTGGTGGCAAACCCGGGGCTTAACTCAGGGTTCATGATTCCACAATATGTTGCAGCCTCTGTTGTAAGTCAAAATAAGATATACTGCTCCCCGGCAAGTATTGATTCTATTGTCTCTTCAAATGGTCAGGAGGATCATGTTAGTATGGGTGCTACATCGGCAATAAAGCTTCTTAAGGTGATGGACAATCTGGATATAATACTTTCAATAGAGTTGATGAATGCTGCTCAAGCACTTGAGTTCAGACGCCCGCTGAAATCATCACCAATAATCGAAAAAGTGCTGAAGGGATATCGTAAAGAGGTTCCCTTCATTGATGAGGATATTGTTATGTATAAGGAGATACGTAAAACCTCCTCATACCTCAACAGGTTACAAGTTTCTGCACTTTAGCTGTCATTTTATTTAAAATACCCCTTTATTTCAGACATAACAATAACAAAAGGTCATGAATAATGACTTTTTAGTTATCTTTGTTCTCTTTCAAATGATTAATAAGTTAAATATATTTTTAAATGGTAGAAACAGTTAGAAAATCGCTCAGAGATTCTGCAGCGGCAAGATGGACTGCACTTTTGATTGTATCTTTTACAATGATGTGCGGATACTTTTTAACAGACGTATTGTCACCAATAGTAGGTTTACTTGAAAGTCAGTTAAACTGGACACGAGCTGATTATGGAGTATATACCAGCTCATACGGTTGGTTTAATGTTTTTCTTGTAATGCTTATTTTAGGAGGAATAATTCTTGATAAACTGGGGATAAGAATAACAGGTCTTGGAGCTACTGCTCTGATGGTAATTGGTACTGCTATAAAATATTGGGCAGTGTCTACTCACGTATTAGATGGTGAAACAATTATGGGGCTTAATGCTCAGCTTTTTTGGGCTTGTATTGGTTTTGCTGTTTTTGCCGTTGGTGTTGAAGTAGCCGGTATCACTGTATCTAAGATAATTGTAAAGTGGTTTAAAGGAAAAGAGATGGCAACTGCAATGGGTATGCAGGTGGCATTAGCAAGAGTTGGTACTGCATTTGCATTAGGGTTCTCTGTGCCTATTGCCAGAGCTCTGGGAGTTATAGATGTGTCACGTCCTGTATTAGTTGCCCTAATTGGTCTATGTATCGGTCTTATTGCATTTATAGTTTATATGGTGATGGATAAGAAACTGGATGCATCTGAAGCTAATGATGTGCAGGCAGAAATAAGTCACGAAGATGAATTCAAAATTTCAGATATAGGAAAAATTTTAACAAACAAAGGGTGGTGGTATATTGCAATATTATGTGTACTCTTTTACTCAGCTGTTTTCCCTTTCCTGAAATATGCAACTGACTTGATGGTAAATAAGTTTGGTGTTGATCAAAATATAGCAGGTTTAATACCGATGCTGTTGCCTTTTGGAAATATACTACTCACTCCATTGTTTGGAGGTATTTACGATAGAAAAGGAAAAGGTGCCTCAATTATGATAATTGGCTCTTTATTACTTATAGTTGTTCACGCTTTATTCTCAGTTCAGATGCTCAATAACTGGATTATTGCTATGATTCTTGTAATAATACTTGGGGTAGCTTTCTCACTTGTACCTTCAGCAATGTGGCCTTCTGTGCCGAAGATTGTTCCGGAGAAACGACTGGGAACAGCATATTCCTTAATATTCTGGGTGCAGAACTGGGGATTGATGGGAGTTCCTTTACTGATTGGCTGGGTGCTTGAAAAATATTGTATTATAGGTCAGACTATGAGAGATGGAATGATGGTTAATACATACGATTATACTCTTCCAATGCTTATCTTTACTGGTTTTGGTCTGTTAGCACTAGTTTTTGCATTTTTACTTAAAGCAGAAGATAAGAAAAAAGGTTACGGTCTAGAGTCACCAAATATTGAAGGTTAATATAGATTTTATTATAAATAAAAAACCGCTCTGTAAAAAGAGCGGTTTTTTTAGTACTAGTCATGTCATACGACATACCACGTATATCATTTCTTTGCCCACCATAGCGGAGTAAGGACTTCATCTTTACCATTAGAGAGGAATCCTGTTGCAATAGCATATCCATCTGGATTTGTATTTGGTAACGAAGATGGATACTTTAATCTCTGAGGGAAGAATCTAACGCTATTGGTCATATAATTACTTGAAGTTAAATCAGGCAAATCGTTATTTGGCAATTCAACAGCAATATTTTCGAAGAATGGTAATCCCAGACGACGGTGATCGCTCCATGCTTCAAGTGGTAACCAAGGCATATGTGCAATATATTTCTGTGTAATTATTTTTGTCAACTGGTCATTCTTTACAGTTCCATTCATATAAATTGTATTTGATGGGAAAGTATAATTAAATGTACCCGGCTGGCCAGTGTAGCCATCAATATAGTTCATTACAACAGATGCAGGTGGTTCAGCTGTATGATCGAATTTAACAGAAGTACCGGCTCTATTATAAGATTCTGATTCCAGGTAAGCAGCAACATGCTCAGATAATCCCCAGTAAGCAAAATTGGCACGAATACCATTTTCATAAGCATCCTTAGCAGTTGTACCTGCATTCCATCCTCTTAGTGCTCCTTCAGCAAGAAGAAAATAGGTCTCCCAGTCGCCAAAGAATATTCGTCTTGACTGACTTCCTCTGAATTGATGACTCAGTTTAGGTATTGTTCCAATGAAATTACGTACCTGATTTAAAGAGCCTATAGGACCCCAGTTTCCAATAGTATGAGCATTCCAAGTATATGTAGCATCAATTTCAACAAATACACTACCATTTTCATTTAGTAGATTTCTTTTTACTATTGAGGGAGTATTTTCATATGTAGGAAAATATGAAAAGTTTGGATTTTCAAAATCACCCGGAATAGTAAATGCCTCATATGCTCTTGGGTCTATTACTTGGTGCAGACCATCCATCCAGAATCCGGTAGATGGGTCGTTAGTTTTTGAAGGAATATGATTGTTGTATCTGATGCCAATATAATTAGCATCTTTAATGTTTCCATGCAAGGCTTCAGGTAAAACAGCAGATGAGGGGATACTTCCCAGTCCGATGTACAGGTTATTTAAAGTTGCTGATAGAAGTTGTGAGTTCCATTCACGACTCATTACACCTGTTAGTGCATCCCATCCCGGTCTTTCATCTACTCCAAAGATATCGTCGGCAGCAGTGATTAGTGGACCAGCTGCAGCTGCTTCAAATTCTGACTTAGATTTGGAGGGATCAACCTCTGAAATACGCATAGCCAGTCTTAATCTCAAAGAATTGGCATATTTTTTCCATTTAAGATAATTAAAACCATATGCCTGGTCATACTTTGTAACATCATTAGGAACAGCAGGAGCAGTAAGATCTAGCTGAGAAGATGCATCGGTAAGCTCTTCAAGCATATAATAATAAACCTCATTTTCGGGTTTAAATTCAGGATTGCTGCCATTGAATGCATCAATTGGCATAGGACCAAAATTATCTGTGAATTCGCTCATCAGGTAGACTCTCCAAATACGGGCAATCTGCATAAAATTATTTGTATAAGGAACGGTCTGGTCATTATCAATCTTTTCCTGTGCTAATGATACAGCTAGATTTGCTGATTTAAGCCAGCCTGAAAGATATCTGTAGTAGTCGCTCGACCAGTCATCATTATATGTGCCACCGGCAATTCCGGTACTTAGATGTTGACGGGCAGCTGTTTTCCAATACAAAACGAAAACACGCTCTGCAATATGTGGGTCTTGTTGTGGCCCTATAAGAGCATCATTGATTACATATTCTACCTGAACTTGCTCAGAATTGGCCGCTTTAGGGTCAACATTTAGTTCCTCGAAATCAGAGCAAGCGAATGCTATAAATCCAAAAAGGAGCAATATAGCTTTATTTATTTTATTTTTCATATTCTTGTTTATTAATGAATTATATTGGTTGAACTTTTTATTAAACATACTGCTTAAAAAGCGAGAGTAACATTAAATAAGTAAGTTCTTGCAGTTGGAGGAGCTGTGTTCTCAAAACCTACTGCATTTGTACCGGTTGCAAATGTTGATTCAGGATCCACACCGTTCATATGGCTGGATATAAGCCACAGGTTATTGGCAGAAAAGCCAAGCCTTACTCGCTGAAAAGCAGTGTTAGCCAATATCTTTGATGGCAGGTTGTAAGATAGTTGAAGTGTGCGTAGACGAATGTTGGTTGCATCATAAATATTCACCTCTCCAATACCTAAGTTGCCTGTTATTGAAGTCACTGTATTCCAATATTGCTGTGCAGTAATAGATTTTGTGTTTTCGACATATCCACCGTCTCC